>Ga0316189_10000315_pt1 | contig 47878 bp, 33 predicted proteins | sample LowCovwburrow_MG_FD_204930 | JGI IMG/M metagenome (GOLD analysis project Ga0316189, IMG submission 204930) | Coastal sediment microbial communities from Maine, United States - Lowes Cove worm burrow | ecosystem: Environmental > Aquatic > Marine > Coastal > Sediment | place: USA: Maine... | reverse complement strand
AGGGCTCGGTCAGGCTCGCCAGCCTCTCGCGCACTTGCCCCAGATCGTCACCGACCACGGCGCCCCGCCAGTCGGCCTCCGCTGCCGTCGGCACCAAAACATCGCTCGGTGCTCGCGCCAGACTCAGCGCCTCGGCCTCGAGCAGCTCACGGGCCCCCCCCGAGAACGTCGCCACCCGTGGCGGCGGACGCAGCCAGCGTTCGAGCAGCACGTGGGCGTTGGCGCCACTTAGACCAAAGGCGCTCACTCCGGCGTATCGGGCCGTGTGGGGCAGAGGCTCGCGCGCCGTCACCACCTGAAGTCGCCAGGCGTCCATAGGAACCTGCGGATTGGGGCGCCTGAAGTGCAGCGATGGGGCCAGCTCGCCGTGATGCAACATCAGGGCGACCTTGATCAGCCCGGCCGCCCCGGCCGCGGCCTCGGTGTGTCCGAAGTTTGACTTGACCGAGCCAATCCGAAGCGGCTCCCCTTCACCGCGTCCTCTGCCCATGACCTCCCCGAGCGCCTCGGCTTCGATCGGATCGCCCAGCGGGGTCGCCGTTCCGTGGGCTTCGACGTAGTAGGCCTCACGCGGCGAGACCCCACCTCGGCGCCAGACTTCTCGCATAAGATCGGCTTGGGCCGCGGGGTTCGGAGCGGTGATACCATTGCCGCGCCCGTTGTGATTGGTGCCGGTAGCACGCACGACCGCCCAGACGCGGTCGCCGGCCGCGATAGCGTCGGACAGACGCTTGAGCACGAGCACCCCGGCTCCTTCGGAGCGAACCATGCCGTCGGCGTCGGCGTCGAGGAACCGGCACCTGCTGGTCGGCGAGACCGCGCCGATCATGTTCATCAGCTCAGTATTCTCCGGAATCAGCAAGACGTTGACGCCGCCCGCCAACGCCAGCTCAGCCTCTCCGCTCCGCAACGCCGCCACCGCACTGTGCATGGCGGTGATGCTCGAAGCGCAGGCTGTATTGACCGTCAGCGATGGCCCGACAAAGCCCAGGAGGTAGGAGACACGCCCAGAGATTGCCGCGCTATGGCAGCCGTTGACGGAGTGATGGGTGAATACCTCCCGGCCGATCTCCGCGCGCAACAGGTCGTAATCGTTGAGCATGCTGCCGAGAAAGACCCCGACTCGCTCACCGCGCAGGCCCTGGGGATCGATCCCGGCGTCCTCGAGCGCCGCCCACGAGACCTCCAGCGCCAGCCGCTGTTGTGGATCGATATGCTCCGCCTCGACGGGCGAGATCCCAAAAAAGCCTGGTTCAAAGCGATCGATATTCTCGAGAAAGCCACCGTATCGGCAGCTCTTCCCCCCACGAGCCCAGAGCTCGGCGTTCGGTCGATCTTCCGGGTAGGTGCCAATCGCGTCGTGCCCCTCGACGAGCAACTGCCAGTACTCGTCCAGCCCCGGCGCACCGGGGAATCGGCAGCCCATGCCGACAATGGCGATCGGCTCCTCGCGCTCGCCCTCCTCACTCGAGCCCCCCTCGTCCTCCTCGGCGATCGAGTCGGCCCCGCGGGCCAACCGCTCGCTCAAGAGCGTCACACTCGGATAGCGCCATAGGAGCGTGGGCGGCACCTTGATCCCCAGCGCTGCCTCGAGCCGGGAGGCCAGAGAGACTGTCAACACAGAGTCTACCCCGATATCGACAAACCGAGAGTCCGAACAGATCTCGTCAGTCGCTCGGTTGAGCAGTGCTGCGAGGTTTTTGGCGACGATGTCTTCGATGTTCATGAGATAGGTCTCGATCTCTTTGTCGAAGAGCCTAGGTTCTTCCTACGACTCGTAATTCGGGCTTCGCCATCAACTGCTGCCCCCACGAGATCGGCCGCTAAAGGACCTAGTGAGGTTGCATTGACGTCGTGTCGATGCAGTGGCGATTACGACCCTCCCGCACCGGCCAAGGCTATCTCGGCATGATGGAAGATACTAGTCATGTCCTCTCTGACAGCGCTTCGTCACCTCACAGGTTGAGCATGTGAGAGCGTTCGGGGGGCACTTGCGGACAGCTGTGGACAGTTGCGGACCGTTGCGGACAGTTGCGGACTGTTGCGGACTGTTGCGGACAGTTGCGGGCAACTTCGAGCGAACACGGACACTCGCGGACAGTCGGGGGCACTTGCGGGCGCTTGCGGGCGCTTGCGGGCGCTTGCGGGCGCTTGCGGGCAATCTCGGGCAATCTCGGGCAATCTCGGGCAACTTCACACGAGCAGTATCTTGAGCAGTGAAGTGTCCCGAGTCCCCATCCCGGCTGCATCTCCGCACAGGACTGTGGGCATGCTCATCGACACCAGCGATTCGCTCGCGAAACATGAACCGCTGATTGCCCGACCACTTCGCAATGACCTTGGATGGATGGAGTGAGCAGACCCCCCCCCCAAGAAGGCCGAGCTCGGAGTGGAGCACGGACAGTCGGAATTGACCTCAGCGAAAGAGCGGCTGTTCGTGCTCAACACCACAGGATCTGTTTGGGAGGAATCACAGACTTGGACGACCCATGGAGCAATCAGGCTCTTCGGTTCCCTCGCTCGAACTCACTTCCGAGATCTCGCATTCGGCATTGTCGCGTCGCTCGCCAAGCTCCCCTAGAGCTCCTCCGACAGAGGCGTCAACAGCTTCTAGGGCGTCGATGACGGCGCAAAAGTGGTCTTGAGCTGGGAATTCGAGCGAGCGGAGTAGCCGGGGCCTGGGAAGGGGAAGGCACGAGCGCCGCCCAAGTGCTCGGTCACGGACCTGAGCTATGCACTCTGACCCCACCGAGGCCGCAACCTCTGCCCCCAGCAACCCTGCGATCTGCTCGCCTTCCTCGGCGGCGCTGCCCCCTAGGAGCCCTCACGAGCCCTCACGAGCCCCGGAGGTCAGCCCAAGGTCGGCCAAAGGTCGGCGGGCCTCGGCGCTCGCAGCCGCGGATCTACACGGTCGCCATGCCAGCCGAACCCCCGACCTAGAGATCGACCCGCGAGCTCTTGCTCCCGGGATTGAAGCCCGAGCGGACGAGCCCCCCTCGTCGAGCAGCGCGCCCGCTACGGCCGCGCGGTCTACACGGTCGCCTCCCCAGCCCAGCCCAGCCCAGCCCAGCTCTTCCCAGCCCAGCCCAGCTCTTCCCAGCCCAGCCCAGCCCAGCCCAGCTCTTCCCAGCCCAGCCCAGCCCAGCCCGGCCCATCGAATGAACGAGGCCTCCCTCGTCGAGCAGCGAGAGCAGAGCAGCCTCCGACTGGCGCGGCCGCGGATCACCATCGCAGCCCCTCGATCGGACGAGACCCGCCTAGTCGAGCAGAGCAGAGCAGAGCAGAGCAGAGCAGAGCAGAGCAGAGCAGAGCAGAGCAGAGCAGAGCAGCCCTCGACTGGCGCGGCCGCGGGTCACCATCGCAGCCCCTCGTGCGGACGAGACCCGCCTAGTCGAGCAGCGCGAGCAGGTCGGCCTTGGACAGCCCGCCGGCCTGATCGGCCCCGCCGAGGGCTGCGTCGGCGATCGCACGCTTTCGCGCCTGAAGGGCGAGGATCCGCTCCTCGACCGTGTCCTCGGCGACGAGGCGGTGGATCAGCACGGGCTTGTCCTGGCCTATCCGGTGGGCCCGGTCCGCCGCCTGGTCCTCGACCGCCGGGTTCCACCAGGGATCGACCAAGAACACATGATCGGCGGCGGTGAGCGTCAGTCCTGTGCCGCCCGCCTTGAGCGAGATCAGCATCACCGGCGGACCCTTTGGATCCTGGAAGTGGCGGACCACCGACTCACGATCGCGGGTCGAGCCGTCGAGGCGGGTGAAGCCCAGCCCGGCGTCCTCGAGCTCTGGCTCGATCCGATCGAGGAGGCCAGTCCACTGCGAGAAGACCAGCGCCTTGTGACCCTCGTCGACGATCTCCTCGAGGGTGCTCCGAAGGAGGCGGACCTTGGAGGAGCTCGCCGCCTCCTGTCCGGGGATAAGACCGCGATGGCAAGAGGCCTGCCGCAGGCGCAACAGCGCCTCCAAGGCCTTGAGCACGCCCTTCCCCTTCGCCAGCTCCTCGGCGACCTCGCTGAGGGTCGCGGCCCGCAGCGCGTTGTAGACCTCGCGCTCGCGCTTGTCGAGCTGGCAACGCAGCACCACCTCGGTCCGCGGCGGCAGCTCGCGGGCGACCTCAGACTTGCGGCGGCGGAGAACGAAGGGGCGGATCCGTCGTCGGAGCTCGGCCGCGACCGGCGGCGAGCCGGCGGCGATCGGATCGGCGAAGTTCCTGCGAAAGTCGCTGCGGCTGCCGAGGAGGCCGCGGTTGAGGAAGAAGAGGATGCTCCACAGCTCGTCGAGGCGGTTCTCGACCGGGGTGCCCGAGAGGGCGATCCGATGCTTGGCCTCGAGCTCGAAGGCCGCCTGCGCCACCTGGCTCTCGGGGTTCTTGATCGTCTGCGCCTCGTCGAGGACGACCGTGTCCCAGGGCTCCTGCTCCTGGCCCTCGAGCGCCGGGGCGCGGCGCAGGCCCTCGCGCTCGCGCCGGAGGAGCGCGTAGGTCGTGAGGGTCACGTCGGCGCCCGGCTCGAGCACACGACCTGGCCCGTAGTACCTGTGGACCTTGAGCGTCGGGCGGAAGCGACCGAGCTCGTCGGCCCAGGCGTGGAGAACGCTCGTCGGCACGACGACCAGCGCCGGCGCCCCGCGCTCTAGGGTGCACAGGGTCTGGAGCGTCTTGCCGAGGCCCATGTCGTCGGCGAGGAGCGCCCCGAGGCCGGCGCGGCGGAGGAACGCGAGCCAGCGGACGCCGGCCTCCTGATAGTCGCGCAAGGTCGCCCGCAGGTCCTCGGGGAGCTTCGTCGGCGGCAGTCCGGTGAAGTCCTCCGTCAGCGCCCGGAGAGCGCTGAGATCGGGGTCGACCGCGCGATCGTCGAGATCGACCGCGAGCTCGGCGAGCGACGGCCGAGCCCAGGGCTGCAGCGTCCCGTCGGCGCCGCGGGCCGACAGGAGGAAGGTCAGGTGGGGACCGTAGCGCTCGAGCCAGTCCACCGGCAGCGGCGCAAAGCCCCCTGTCCCGAGGGGCACGAGCGACTCTCCGCGCTCCCAGGCCTCGACGACGCGCCCCGCGTCGACCTCTCCGCCGCGTCCGCTGGGGCCCTCGCCCTCGCCCCCCTCGTCCCCCTCGCCACCCTCGCCGACGGTGAAGAAGGTGATCCTCGGCCGTGCTCCGTCGCCGACGATACGCGGGCGCAGGGGACCTACGCGGAAGAACTCCTCGTGACCGCCGCCCCGGACCTCGCCGAGCGCTGCCAGCCGCTCACCTATCGTCATCGCCTCCTCACCGGCGAAGACCTTCGGGCGTCCGGCCGACATCTCGAGCTCAAAGCTCAGCCGCGTCCGCAGGCGCTCCTCGGCGATGCGATCGCGCTCGGGGAGGATCTCGCCGAAGGTCACCAGGCGCTGGCCGTCGACCCGGGCGACCGCCGGCTCGCCGTAGACGATCGTCGGCAGGACCGCCAGACCGTCCCCCTGCCGACGTGTGTCAAAGGTCAGCCGCGGCCGCAGCGAGGCCTTCTTGTGGGGCAGCCGCTTGCTGCGGATGTGGACCGTCGTGTGCTTCTCGAGGTGGGGGATCACGTCGCTGACCAGGCCGACGACCTGCTCTCGCGGGTAGATGATCCCCTTCTTGAGGCGGAGCACCTCATCGCGCTTGAGGCCGACGACGCCGGTGGGCCGCAGAGTCTCGCCGCAGAGGACCGCGCCGTTCTTGAAGAACTCGGTGATCTCGGGGTCGCGGATCAGCGAGATTCGAACGCCGTCGCTGTTGCGATCATTGGCGACCTTGACGTGCGGCCGCACCGGCGTGCTGCTGATCTTGATCGGCACCCCGTCGAGCTTGACGTCCGACGGGCGCTCGCCGTCGGGGGCGAGGTGCGGGAGGATCACCCGCATAACCTTGGTCGGCAAGACGCCGCGCTGGAGCCCCCCCAAGACCACCTCGATCGTCATGTCGGCGGCCGTCGTCAAGAGGGCGCTCGATCCCTTGATCCGACCGCGACTGTAGGCCGTGAGGCGATCGTCGAGCGGATACTCGCGGGCCTCCTCGCCCTCGCCGCGGATGAGCACCCGATCGAAGGCCAGCCCTTCGGGGGTCCGGTGGATGCGATAGGCCACCCTGGCCATCTGCGCTCCGGGGCCCGGCAACTCCTCGCCTGCGTTGGTCGCCTGCTTGAAGGCGATCACGGCGGCCGCGACGTGAAAGCAGGACTCTCGCCGGCTCTCGCACTCACACTCCCACTCCGAGTCGTCGAGCCAGAGGGTCACCGCGGGGGCGATCGGCGAGCCGGTCACCGCCACCCGGAGGACCACCTCGTCCTCGTCTCGGTGCTCCCCGACCACCGCGCCTGCACGCGCAAGCTCGACCCCTCGCGACCATACCCGCGGCGCACAGGCCTGCCGGACGGCGGAGAAGAGGTCGTCGACGGCGGCCATCAAACTGCCTCGTATCACAGCGGCCCGGCGGGCGCACCTCTGCGACCGTTGCCGGCCGCACACTGCGACCCCTTTTGGGGGCCGCTCCAGGCGAGACGTCTGCGTCTGCGTCTATGCACAGAACACGCCCAAGCGCACCTCGCGAGGCGCCCGCTCCTCCGCCCCCTCACGGGGCAGAGGCCTCGCAGGGCGGCGGGGCCGACGAAAAGAGTTCGCGGTGCGAAGTCCGGAGGAGGGCAGAGCGAGAACGACGGGGCGATGGCACCGCGACCCCCGGGATCAATCTGCGCCGAAGGCGGCGCGAATGACCCCCTCGATCTCCTCGACAGTGCAGGTCTTCGGGTTGGTCCCCAGCGACGCGTCCTTGAGGGCCATCGCCGCGAGCTCCGCGGCGAGCTCGATCTTCAGCGCCGGGATCCCGACCGCCGCCAGGGTATGCGGGATCTCGAGGGTCGCGCGGAGCTCCAACACCCACTCCATCACCCCGTCAAAGCCCCCCTTCGCCAGGCCGAGGTGGCGGCTCAGGGTCATCATCGCCGCCTCGATCACCGGACGGTTGTGCTCCATCACGTAGGGCAGGAGGATCGCGTTGGCGAGGCCGTGGTGGATGCCGACGACCGCCCCCAGCGGGTGGGCGATCGCATGGACCAGGCCGAGGCCGCGCTGGAAGGCGGTCGCCCCCATCGTCGACGCCATCATCATGTGGGTCCGGGCAGCGGCGTTGTCGGGCTCGCGGTAGCAGGCGACCAGGTTCTCCTTGACCAGGCGCATGCCCTCGAGGGCGATCCCCACGGCCATCGGGTGGTAGCCAGGGGCGCAGAGGGCCTCGAACGAGTGGACGAAGGCGTCGATCCCGGTCGCCGCGGTGATCTTCGCCGGCAGGCCAAAGGTCAGCTCCGGGTCGGCGATCACCAGCGGCGGCAGCAGCCGCGGATGAAAGATGATCTTCTTGGTGTGGTCACGCAGGTCGGTGATCACCGAGGCCCGGCCTACCTCGGAGCCCGTCCCCGAGGTGGTCGGCACGGCGATCATCGGCGCGATCTTCGACGGATCGACCCGCAGCCAGTTGTCGCCGACATCCTCGTAGTCGAAGACCGAGCCGCCGTGGCCGACCATCAGCGCCACGCACTTGCCAGCGTCGAGGGCCGAGCCGCCGCCGACGAGCACAGAGCCGTCGGCGTTGTGCTGCCGGTAGGCCTCGACCCCCGCCGTGACGTTGGCCTCGACCGGGTTGCCCTGAACGTCGGAGAAGAGCGCCGGCTCGAGACCACCGCTGCGGAGGCTCGCCATCATCTCGCCAAGCCAGGGCAGCGCGACCATCCCCCGATCGGTGATCACCAAGGGCCTCGAGATCCCGAGCTCTTTGCAGGCCGAGGCCAGCTCAGAGCGGCGCCCACAACCGAGACGATAGGCGGTCGGGTAGTTAAAGTTGGCTCGCGGACTCTCGTTGGCGCTCTGCATCCTCAGGCTCGCTCTCTTCTCGGGGAACGCTCGGCGGATCGCGGTCCGCCCGCCCCGTCGGCTCAGATGATCTCAAAGTATCGGCCCAGCTCCCAATCGCTGACATGGCGCCGACTCTCGCGGATCTCCCACTCGCGGGTCGTCGCAAAATGGTCGACGAAGGTGTCGCCGAAGATCTCGCGAGCCGCCGCCGAGCCGCGAAACGCGGCCGTCGCCTCGCCCAGGCTCGAGGCCAGCGGCACCCCGGCCTTGCCCTTCGCCTGGAGCTCGTAGGCGTTGCCCTCGACAGGATCGGGGAGCGCGAGCTTGCGCTCGATCCCGTAGAGGCCGGCGCCGAGGGCCGCCGCCAGGGCCAGGTAGGGGTTCGCGTCGGCTGGCCCGATCCGAAACTCCGTGCGCTGGCCGTGCTCCCCCTCGATCACCCGGATCGACGTCGTCCGGTTCTCGACCCCCCAGTTCGCGGCCAGCGGCGCCCACATCCCCGGGACCAGGCGCCGGTAGGAGTTGATCGTCGGGCAGACCATCGGCAGAAGCTCCGGCAGGAGCGCGACCTGACCGGCGACGAAGTGGCGCATGGTCTCGCTCATCGACGACGGCGCGGCCGGATCGTAGAAGGCGTTCTCCCCGTCCTTCAGCAGGGAGACGTGGATGTGCCCGCTCTGCCCGGGATAGTCAGCGCTCCACTTGGCCATGAAGGTCGCCATCAGCCCCCGACGCTGGGCGAGGATCTTCATGTAGGTCTTGAAGATCGTCGCGTTGTCCGCGGCCGCCTCGATCGGCCCATAGCGCAGCGCCGCCTCGATCACCCCCGGACCTGTCTCGGTGTGCAGACCCTCGATCTCGATCCCCATCGCCGCGAAGGTGTCGAGGATCTCCTGATAGAGCTCGACGTGGACGCCGGCGCGGATCATCGAGTAGCCAAAACGTCCCGGGGTGAAGGGCTTGAGGTCACGATAGCCCTTGGCGCGGACGCTCTCGGGGGTCTCGTCGAAGATGAAAAACTCGTACTCAGCCGAACCCTGGGCCTCAAAGCCGAGGGCGCGGGCGCGGGCGGCGAGCCTGGAGAGCAGCGAGCGCGGGCAGGCGTCGGCGTATCCCCCGGCGAAGGAGCCGAGCCAGAGCCCGGTCGCCGGCTCCATCGGCAGCGTCCGCGCGCTCCCGAGATCGAGCTGCACCGGCGCGTCGCGGTAGCCGGTGTGCCAGCCCGAGACCCTTGCGTTGTCGTAGAGCTCGTCGTTGGAGTCCCAGCCGAGGACGACGTCGCAAAAGCCGAAGCCGCTCTTGACCGCCGACAGAAACTTGTCGCGGCACATGTACTTGCCCCGCATCACCCCGTCGATGTCGGTGACCGCGACCTTGTGAAAGCGAATCCCCTCGCGATCGAGGAAGTTCTGGACGGTCCCCTCGCCAGCGAGAGCCTCCTGGAGCTCGGCGAGGGAGAGATTGTTGGGGTCGGAGGCGCTCATGTTCAGCTCATCCTTGAGACGGGGGAGAGGGTCGCTGCTCGTTCGCTGCGCAGGATCAGGGGATCAGGGGATCAGCGCCCGCAGGTGGTAGCTCTTCGGCCGGGTCACCGCGTGGAAGCCCAGCTCCGAGAGCGAAGCGCCGTGCCCCGAGTCCTTGATCCCGGTCCAGGCGAGCCCGGGATCGAGGTAGTCGCAGCGATTTTGGAAGACCGTGCCCGCGTCGAGACGAGAGGCGATCGCCGCCCCCCGCTCACCGTCCTCGGTCCAGACCGAGGCGCTCAGGCCGAAGCGCGAGTCGTTCGCCATCGCCACCGCCTCGTCGTCGCTGTCGAAGGGCATGATGCCGATGATCGGCCCAAAGCTCTCCTCCCGCATCACAGCCATCGAATGATCGACCCGGTCAAAGACCTGCGGCGCGAGGTAGCAGGTCGAGATGTCCGGGACCGTGAAGCGAGCGTCATCGCTGAGCTTGCGCGCGCCCTTGGCCAGGGCCTCCGCGGCCTGCTCGCGGATCCTCGCCGCCGCCGCTGCGTTGACCACCGGCCCGAGGTTGGTCTCGGGGTCGAGCGGATCGCCGAGCTTATAGCGGTGGACCTCGGCGATGTAGGCCTCGACAAACTCCGAATAGAGCGAGCGGTGGACGTAGATCCGCTCGACCGCGCAGCAGGACTGGCCGGCGTTGTAGAACGCGCCGTCGACCAGGTGGGCCGCGACCTTGGCCGCCGGGGCCCCCTCCAGGACCAGCGCCGGGTCCTTGCCGCCAAGCTCCAGCCCTACGCCGATGAAGTTGTGCTGGGCGACCTGGCGGTAGACCTCGCGACCGCCGCGGACCGAGCCGGTGAAGGCGACAAAGCCGAGACGACCGCTATCGATCACCTCGGCTGCCGTCGGGTGATCGACGTGAAGCGCGGTGAAGAGCCCCTCGGGCGCACCCGCCTCGGCGAAGGCCTGCGCGAGCTGATCGGCGACCAGCGCGGTCTGCTCGGCGTGCTTGAGGATCACCGCGTCGCCGGCGAGGATCGCCGCCGCGACGACGTTGCTCGGGACCAGGAGCGGATAGTTCCAGGCGGCGATGTTGAGGACGACCCCGACCGGCTCGCGGCGGATGAACTTGCGGATCCCCTCGTCGCCGCCGACCTCGAGGTCGCGCAGGCTGTGCTCGGCGATCTCGCAGAGGTGGCGGACACGCTGGCAAAACCCGCCCCGAAACTCCCCCGCAGCCTGCCCGACCGGCTTGCCCATCATCCGCGTGATCGCGTTGGCGTTGGCGTCGAGGCGCGCCGCGTAGCTGTCGAGCACCCGCAGGAGTAGCGCCTTGCGCTCGGCGAGGGGGGTCGTGCGCCAGGCTCGTTGGGCCTCCTCAGCGGCGGCGAGCTTGACCAGCGCCGCGTCGGCGTCGAGCTGTGCGAACTCAAAGGCTGGTTGACCGTCGATCGGCGAGACTATAGCGGGCATCGGCCCCAACCCTAGTCCAAGTCGCGCCACCTCTTCGAGAAAATTCGCGGGGACCGGAGCAGATCGAGACCACCCGCGCGCGCTCTCGCCTCCCCGTGTCAGCCGGCGCGACCCCAACGAAGCTCGCGCTGCGGCCCGACGACGCGGCCTCGCACGACGGCAAGCGAGCCGAGCAGACCAAGCAAACCGAGCGAGCCGAGCGGACCTAGCGGGCCGAGCAGACCCATCGAGCTGAGCAGGCCCCCCAAGGCCGCGCGGCAGCATGGGGGCTCAAGACCGCCTAGGAGGCGACCTTGAGGCGGACGGTGAAGACGCTGCCCTCTCCGACCTCGCTCGCGACCGTGATCGACCCCCCCAGGCGGACCACAAGCTCGCGGCAGATCGCGAGGCCGAGACCGAGCCCTTCGTGGACCCGCGTCGCGCTGGTGTCGGCCTGGGTGAAGCGATCAAAGAGCTCGGCCCGCGCCTCCTGTGGGATCCCGATCCCGCTGTCGCGCACCGAGACGTCGACCCACTCGCCGCTGCGCTCCGCCCTCACCTCGACCTCGCCCGAGCTCGTGAACTTTGCGGCGTTGTCCAGGAGATGGACCAACACCCTCACGATCGGCCCGTGCTCCCCGACGACCACAAGCTCCTCGGAGACGTCGACGATCAGGCGGTTGTGGTTGGCCGTGAGCGCTGGCCTCACCAGGAGGAGCGCGTCGTCGACCGCCGCCCGCAGGTTCACCGCTTCGCGGCGGATCTCGAGCCGTCCGGACTCGATCTGCGACAGGTCGAGGATGTCATCGATGATCACGAGCAGGTGTGTCGCAGCGCTGCCGACCCGCCCGAGGTCCTCGCAAAGGTGGACCTGGCCGGTCGACTCGAGCTCATCCTCGACCAGATCGGTGTAGCCGATCACGGCGTTGAGCGGGGTCCGCAGCTCGTGGCTCATGTTGGCCAAAAAGCGCGACTTCGCCTCGTTGGCGGCGTTCGCCCGCTCCTCTGCCCGGGCCCTCTCCTCGACCTCGCGCTCGAGGCGGGCTGTTCGCTCGCGGACCCGCTCCTCGAGGGTCGTGTTGGCGATCTGGAGCTGCTCCTCCAGGCGGGTCCGCCAGATGCTCATCCACCCGAGCACCGCCGTGAAGGTCGAGAGCACGGCCGCGGTGGCGCTGAGGGCGAGCCTTGGCGCGTCGAGCTGTTGATAGCAGATCGTCAGGGTGACGACGATGAAGGTGATCGACGCGACCAGCTCCGCCGGCCGACGCAGCACCACCGCGATACCGATCACGATCGGCAGGAGCCCGACCACGTCGTTGGGGGTCATGTTGTGGCGGTAGGCGGCGTAGGAGAACCACAGGAAGAGGACCTGACAAAAGAGGAGCACCGCGACCCGGAGGTTGCGGCGCAGCGCCTCCGAGCGGTGCGATCCGACGTAGATGAGGAGACCGACGGCGCCCAGCCCGAGACGTGCGCCGAAGGGGTTGAAGCCGTCGCCCCACTCCGCGAGGCCGAAGAGCGGGAGCGCGACGGAGCCGAAGACGAGGAGGCCGCGATACAACCCGCTGTGATCGACGACCGCCGGCACCCCGCTCCCTGACACCGGGGAATTGTCGCACAGGAACCCGGAGCAGCGCGGCTTCACCGCTCGTCTATGATCGAGGCCGACGACGCCGGGCTCCGGCGCGAGTTCCCGCGCGCCGACGCCGACAGGGCGGCGATGAACCGCTACTCTGCGGCCGTGCGACGCCGCCGCTTCACCTCGCTCCTCCTCGCCTCTCTACTCGCATGCAAGCCGGGCGTCAGCTCGCGGGCGGAGCCGCAGACTCCCCAGGCGAAGACCATCTACATCGTCCGTCACGCCGAGAAGCAGCATGTCGACGGCGAGCGGGACCCTGAGCTGACGGAGGCCGGACACGGCCGCGCCGCCGCGCTGCGCGAGCGCCTGGCCACAGTCAAGCTCGACGCGATCTTCAGCTCGAACTATCGCCGCACCCTGCAGACCGTCGCCCCCCTGGTCGACGTGACCGGCCTCGACATCACCCTCTACGACCCGGCAGCACCGGCCGCAGACTTTGCAGAATCCCTCCGCGCGTCGCCGGCCACCCAGCTCCTCATCGCCGGCCACAGCAACACGATCCCCACGCTGCTCGCCGCCCTCGGAGCGACGATCGAGCCGATCGACGAGGGCCGCTACGGTGATCTCTTTATCGTCACCCTCCAGGGCGACGCCGTCGATCTACGGGTCGAGCGCTTCGGGTCCTAGCCCTGGGGGACAAGCCCTTCGACTCTCGCGGGGGCTCCTCCCGACGATCCGCGGCCGACGATCCGCGGCCAACGATCCGCGGCCGCTCCCCGCGACGGGCAGGGACGAAGACGACGGCGAAGCGGCGAGCTCTCTCCTCTCGCTCTCTCCCCAGGCTGCAGGGCTACGCGGAGCGCTAAGCCTCCTCGCCTCCGAACATGAACGCCTAGAACGCCTAGAACGCCTAGAGCGCCTGAACGCCTAGAACGACGAGTTCGGCCCTTCGAGGAAGGCGATCTCCTCGGGCGTGCTCTCCCGCCCGAGCACCTCGTTGCGGTGAGGGAAGCGGCCGAAGCGAGCGATGATCCTGTGGTGTCGAACGGCGAAGTCGTACCACTGCGTCGGCTCCAGGGGCCGCGTCAGCTCGAGACAGCGCTCCTGGTCCGCCAGCTCCTCCGAGTGCTCCAGGGGCAGGTAGAGGAAGAGGCGTCGGCTATCGTCCACAAGCTCCCTGTCGTGACCGGCCGCGAGCGCCTCTTTCGTGACCGCGCAGGCCTTGGCGTCGCAGGCGTAGGACTCTGGAGCTCCGCGGTGGATGTTGCGCGGGACCTGATCGAGGAGGAGCACCAGCGCAAGAGCACCGTCGGCGGTCGTCGCCCAGCCGTCGAGCTCACCAGCGGCTGCGGCCCTGTGGAGCTCGCCGAGTCGAGACCGAACCAGCTCATCAAAGGCGGGGTCCTTGACCCACCATTGGCTACGGACCGCGTCAGAGAACCAGAACTCGAGGACTTCCTGAGGGCTCGACATCGACGAAAGGTTCGCAGATCGACGACCAGGCGACCAGGCGACCAGGCGACCAGGCGACCAAAACTCGCCCGAGCGCGTAGAGATCGATCCGCCCAACGTCGCCCTAGCCTCAAGGACGGCGCCGCCCTCCCGGAGCCTGCCGAGCGAGGAGGCGAGAGCACACGAGACTTTCACCACCGCCTCCTCGCCCCCGACGATCTCGTGACCATCAGGCAAAGTCCGGTCTCCTGAGGAGCCGCGACCGAGGCGGATCACCGCCCTGCAAGGTCGTCCGACGAACCGTGAAGATCCCAACACCAAGATTCTGGACAACGACAGAAATTGCCCTGCCTTCGCCGCTTCGCCTCAACGCGGCGACAGCGCACATCCCCTCCAAAGCAGCCCAGAAGCTCCCCTAGCGTCGCCTTTGCGGTCATCGCGCCTCCTCCCCTCCGGAGCAAACAAGCGACCCGAGCTAGGCCCCACGCACGTTCCCGGCCCGCCTCGGAGGGGCGAAGCTCAACCGCGTCGACGCAGACGCGACGACCGTCAAACCCAGGTCACCCGCCGGCAGCGGATCGGCCCAAGGCAGGCGACGGCCAAGCTCGGATCTCTTGCGAACCATGTCGACCCAGACCGCCGCGGACCCCCTACCTCTGCACGCCAACCTTCCATTGACAGCGAAGGCGTGGTCGCGCAACGTGCTGGTGGCCCTCTTCTTGAGGGTTGCAAGAGAAGAGAAGAGAAGAGAAGAGATGTCAAAGAAACTGTTTGTTGGTGGCCTTGCGTGGGCAACGAGCGACGACTCCCTCCGTGCCGCCTTTGAAGAGTACGGCCCGGTCTCCGAGGCGAAGGTCGTTCTCGATCGCGACACGGGACGCTCCCGTGGCTTTGGCTTTGTTACGTTCGACGATCCCGCGAACGGCGATGAGGCCATCAAGGGTCTGGACGGCAAAGAGCTCGACGGCCGGAGCATCCGGGTGAACGAGGCCGAGAACAAGCCCCGCGGTGGTCGCGGTGGTGGCGGCGGCGGCGGCTACGGCGGCGGCGGTGGCGGTCGTGGCGGCGGCGGCGGCGGCTACGGCGGCGGCGGCGGTGGCGGCTACGGCGGCGGCGGCGGCGGCGGCTACGGCGGCGGCGGCGGCCGTGGCGGTGGTGGTCGTGGCGGCGGCGGCGGCCGTGGTCGCTACTAGCACCACATCGCGCTGACCACAGCACGACGATACGAGGGGGCCAGTCTGAGCAATCAGGCTGGCCCTTTCTTCAATTGGGCCTCAACCCGGACGCTCGCCCTCGGATGAGAGGAGCGGCCGCCTCAGGTCGCGACCTGGGTAGACCCGCGGAGCTGCTCTCGGATCTGAGCGGCCCATCCGTCAAGGTTGGTCATCGTCGACGCCACCCGCTCCGGCGATGTCGTCAGCTTCTCCAGCTCGTCGCGGAGTCGCTCCCGACCCCGGCGCAGACGGCTGCGGACCGTCCCCTCTGGAATCTCGAGCACCTCCGCGAGCACCGGCCCGCGCATCCCCTCAAAGTAGTGGAGCTCGAGGACGATCTGGAGCTCCAGCGGCAGCCGCCGGAGCGCGTGGAGGAGCGTCCGATGCTCCTCGCTCTTGACCATCAGCCGATGCATCGACACCCCGAGGTCGATCACAGACGTGACACCGAGCCTGTCCTTCTGGTCCGGTCGCCGCCGTGAGAAGTGATTGTAGAGCTTGCTCCGGGCCGCCGTGAAGAGATAGGTCCGAAAGCTCGCGTCGCCGCGGAACTTGTCTCGGGCCTGGACCACCGCGAGGAAGGTCTGCTGGACCAGATCATCCGCGTCCTCGCCGACCTTGTTGCGGAAGAAGCGGTAGAGACCGTCGAAGTGGCGGTTGAAGAGCTCTGTCCCGGACCCGCGATCGCCGGCTCGCCACGCCTCGAGGAGCTGAATGTCCGTGTCCACCGCAACATCCTAGTCTACCCGCCCCCGCCCACGCACGGCTCCAAGGCCCCTCCTAGGGTGAGCCTACCGGGCGAAGACGCACCTCCGGCCGCGGGTCCGATCGAATACTCTGTACTTCTGGTGATCGAAGCGGAGATAGCCGGGTCTACCCCTCATGGGGGCGAGAGCATCGACGACCACGACAGCATCGGCGATCGCCTGCTCGGCATCACCCACGACGACGCGCCCGAGCTCTCTGAGGCTCGCCGCCGCGTGCAGGCCGCACTCTTCGGCGGACCGTCCTCTTCGCCTGCCAGCGCAGGTATCGAGCGGATCGGCCGCTTCACCCTGCTCGAGCAGCTCGGCCGCGGCGGCATGGGCGTCGTCTACGTCGCTCTCGACCCCGAGCTCGACCGCAAGGTCGCGATCAAGCTCCTCCGCCCGGACCACAGCGAAGAGACCGCGGCCCGCGCTCGCCTCCTCCGCGAGGCCCAGGCGATCGCCCGCCTCTCGCACCCCAACGTCATCACCGTCTTCGAGAGCGGCACCCACGGCGACCTGGTCTACATCGCCATGGAGCTGGTCGACGGCGTCGATCTGCGCACGGCCTGGACCCAGGCCGAGACCACGCGGGAGGTCATCGGGCTCTTCTCTGCCGCTGGCCGCGGGCTAGCCGCTGCCCATGAGGCCGGCCTCATCCACCGCGACTTCAAGCCTGAGAACGTGATGGTCGGCGCCGACGGGCGGGTCCGCGTCCTCGACTTTGGCCTCGCCCGCAGCGGCGGCGCACGGCCAGCCAACACCGTCGAGAGCTCGGCCGCCACCGTCCAGCTGCCCCGCGCAGGGGCACGCTCTGACGAGCTCGACCTTCGCGACGACCTCCGATCCCCGACCGATCCCTGCCACGCCGACACCCTCCACGCCCACCCAGACACCACGCCTCGTGGCGTCGACGACCGTGTCGGCCGAACCCTGACCAACACCGGCTCGCTGATGGGGACCCCGGCCTACATGGCCCCAGAGCAGTTCCTTGGCGGCACCACGAGCCCGCGCAGCGACCTCTTCAGCTTCTGCGTCGCCCTCTACGAGGCGCTCTTCGGGATCCGCCCCTTCGCCGGCGATGACCTCCAGACGCTCATCGCCGAGCTCACCGCCGGCAAGCTCCGACCGATCCCCGACAAGAGCAAGGTCCCGACGCGGATCCGGGCGGTGGTGCTCCGCGGCCTGGAGCTCAACCCCGACGACCGCTATCCGTCGATGCAGGCGCTCCTCGCCGACCTTGAGGCAGCCCTGTCCTATAGGACACGTATACGTCGACGGCTGACCACCGGCGCGCTCGCCAGCGTCGCCCTCTTCGTCGGCTATCTCGGGGCAGGCGCGCCCCAGCCGGCGGACGCCTGCGCCTCCGGGGTCAAGGCGATGAGCGAGGAGGTCTGGTCGCCGGCGCGACAAGAGGCGCTCGCGACGGCCTTCGCCGCCAGCGGTGTGCCCCGAGCGGACGAGATCTGGGGGCGGATCCAGGGGCGTGTCGACCTCTACGCCGAGGCCTGGATCCGCGGCCACGAAGACGCATGCGCGGCGGCGTCGATCGCCAACCCCCAGGCTCAGCGCCTCATCGAGCTCCGCTCCGCCTGCCTCGCCGACGCCCGGCGAGAGCTCGACGCGACCCTCGGGGCGATGGCCAGCGCCGAGCAGACCGTCGTCTTCAACGGCATTCAGGCGATCGTCGACCTCCCGCCGATCGACCGCTGCAACGACAGCGAGGCCCTGCTGACGACGCTCCCCCCCCCCGCCGACCCGGCGCTGCGCGGGGCGACCGAGAGCGCCCGCGCCCGCGCGAGCGAAGTCCGCGCCCGCCGCCGCCTCGGCCTCTACCCGCAGGCCCTCGCCGACATCGACGCGCTCGTGCTCGACACACAAGATCTCGACTTCCCGCCGCTGAGCGCAGAGCTCGGGCTCCTCAAGGGCCAGCTCGAGTTCAACAACGCCCGCTACGAGGCGGCCCACAAGACCCTCGAAGAGGCCTTCTGGCGGGGGGTCGACGCCGGTCATGACGAGGTGGCCGCCGCCGCCGCGACCAACCTCGCGGCGATCACCGGCGGCCGCCAAGCGGCGCTCGAGCGAGGCCTAGGCTGGGCTCGTCAAGCCGAGGCGCTGCTCCGACGCAGCGAGCTCCCGCTCACCCAGGCGATCGCGATCGAGCGGGTCAAGGCGCGGATCCTCCGGGTCAGCGGCGACCCGAACCGGGCCCGCGAGCGCCTAGACGCAGCCCTCGAGCGCCAGCTCGCGGCGGCGCCTGGAGACGACCTTCTGGTCGCCGGTCTCCTCCGCGACCTCGGCGGCGTCGCTATCGATCAGGGCCAGCCCGACGAGGCCGTCGCCTTCTTGGGCCGCGCCCTCGAGCGTACCCGCAGGGCGCTCGGCCCCGACCACCCGACGATCGGCGGGGTCCTCCACCTCCTAGGCACCGCCAACTATACGGTGAGCCGCTATGAGGATGCGCTGGCGACCTTCGCCGAGGCCCTCGAGATCCTCGAGGCTTCCTACGGCGAGGACCACCCAGAGGTCGCCGACACCCTCAACAACATGGGCGCGACCTACGACGAGCTCCTCCGCCTCGACGAGGCGATCACCGCCTACGAGCGGGCCCTCAAGATCCGCAGCGCAACCCTCGGCGAGGACCACCCGGACGTCGCCGCGACCCTCGACAACCTCGCCTACACGCTGGTGAAGCAGGGCCGCCTTGAGGAGGCGGCCACAGCCATGGATCGCGCCCACGCGACCTTGCTCGCCGCCCACGGCCCGAAGCACCCGTCCGTGGGCCACAGCCACCTCGGTCAGGCGAGCCTCGCCCGCCGCCGCGAGGACTATGAGACCTCGATCGACCAGGCCCGCAAGGCGATGGCGATCTACGCGGAGATGAACGGTGACGATCACCCCGACGTCGCCTTCGCCCTGATCGAAGTCGCGACCTCAGAGATGCTCCGGGGCAGGCCCGAGGCGGCGGTAGAGCCGGCCCGCCGCGCGGTCGTGATCCGCGATGCTCCGGGGCGCAGCCCCCTCTACCTAGCCGAGGCGAGGCTCCGCCTCGGCCAGGCGATCTGGCTCAGCGGTCAGAGCCGCGAAGAGGCGCTCCCGCTCATCCTGGCCGCCCGCGACGGCTACCGGGCAGGGGAGGCGCCCGCCGAGGAGATCGACTCGCTCAACCTTTGGCTCAAAGAACAAGGTATTGAGCTCCCCGAGCCGCCGGCGTAGATGCGCGATAATGCAGGGAGAAGTCTCCACACAGGCGGATCAAGGAGGAGATTGTATGGCCATTCTCTCGCCTTTGATACACTCCCTCAATGGTGGTACTTCGTGGTCTCGCGCGTGCGATCGTCATCAGCTCTGCGGCCGCGCTAGGCCTCGCCCTCGCCCTCGCCGGCGAGGACGCGGCCGCGATCGCCCCCCCGCCCGCGGTGACGCCGGTGGGCCTGAACAACCCGAGCTTTGAGAACGGCCTCAGCGGCTGGACCGCGACCGGCCAGGCCTTCGCCTCGCAGCCGACCTATGGCGAGAACGTGATCGCCGCGCGGGTCGGCCCGGTGACGATCGGCGGCGACTATTGGAAGGACCTGCCCTTCCCCGTCGGCGTCCAGGGCGACTTCTGGATCGGCACCTACGAAAAGCGGAGCCGGCGCTCAGCCCCTGCGGGCAGGACCCAGGGGGACGCACTCCGCGGCACCCTGACCTCCCATCGCTTCACCCTCCCGAGCGGCGCCAAGTACATATCCTTCCTGATCGGCGGCGGCGACGATCCGAAGCGCCTCAAGCTCGAGCTCCTCGAGGTCAAGAAGACCACGCAGACCAAGCCATCCGGCAAGGGCGGGATGCTCTTGCCGCCCGAGCTCTACGTCCCCGTGAAGAAGGCCCCGGCGAAGACCGGCCTCAATAGCGAGGTGCTGCGCCGCGACTGGTGGGACATCCGCGGCCTCGACCGAAGCCGCGAGTACATCATTCGGATCACTGACGACTCGAGCGGCGGCTGGGGCCATATCAACGTCGACGATATCCGCTTCGAGACGAGAGCGCCGACGAGCCAACGGATCGACGGCCACGCTGCGGTGCTGAGGACCTCGCTCCGCGGGAAGCCGATCTGGACCGACTACGACGCACCGCTTTGGGGCGCGGCCGATCTCCACACTCACCCAATGAGCCACCTGTCGATGGGGCGCAAGCTGATGCACGGCGCTCCGGATGTCGGCTCGCTGATCCCCAAGGGCACCCAGAAGATCGGCAACGGCTGCAACACCCGCGATCTGCGGGCGAAGAGCGTCGCCCAGGCGCTCGGAGATTGCAGCGCCACCCACGGCGGCTGGGGGGTCGACAACACCTGCGGCGATCATGTCCGCGCCTTCGCGATCAACGTCGCCTTCGACTCCGAGTTTGAGCACCGCTACCCCTACATCCCCACCGACGCCTCCTGCCCGCCGGGCATGGAGAACGACGCCGGCCTCTGTTACGCCAGGTGCCCGGCCGGCTTCAAGGGCGTAGGCTCGATGTGCCAGAAGATCTGCCCCGCCGGCTTCCGCGACGATGGGCTCTACTGCGCCAAGCCAGACCCCTACGGCCGCGGCGCCGGCTATGCGCTGAACGCCGGGGAGTTCAACCTCGACGGGGCGATGAAGCGCTGCCGCGACGGCCACCCCCGGGGCTGCGAACAGCACGGCCTGCTGATCTACCCAAAGTGCGCCGAGGGATTCTACGCCAGCGGCTGCTGCGTCTGCACCCCCAAATGCCCGTCGGGGATGAACGATATCGGCGTCTCCTGCGAGAAAGGCGGCACCTTCACCCGCAGCGGCGGCTCACCCCCCACCGCCAACCTCCACGGCGATCACCCCCACGCCGGCTACCCCAAGCTCCTCCACTGGCCGCACTGGTCGACCAAGTCGCACCAGCAGATGTACGTCGACTGGATCCGCCGGGCCCACGAGGGCGGGCTCAACCTCATGGTCGCCTTGGCGGTCAACAACGAGCTGCTCGCCGAGGTGGTCAGCGGCGACGCGCCGAAGGACGACAAACGCTCGGGCGACCTCCAGATCGACGAGCTCAAGTCCTTCATCCGCCGCCACCCCGACTTCATGCGCGAGGTGAAAACCCCCGCCCAGTACCGGCAGGCGGTCAAGGACGGCAAGCTCGCGGTGATCATCGGCGTCGAGCTCGACAACATCGGCAACTTCAACGTCGGCAACCCGGGCATGACGGCGAACGCCGGGGCCGTCAAGCGCGAGATCCAGCGCCTCCACGCCAAGGGGGTCCGCTACATCTTCCCGCTCCACTTCGCCGACAACATCTTCGGCGGGGTCGCGGTCAAGGGCGAGCTCTTCAACCTCTCCAACCGCTTCGCCAGGACCCGGCCGCTGCCGATCGGCGCCCCCTACCCGCCTGGCCGCCTCTACCAGGTCGAGTCCGCCAAGGACCCCGATATCAACTACCGCGTCGCCCTCCTCGGCCCTGACGGCGAGTGGGCCCACGGCCTGACCTTCGCCGCCGCCAAGGTGGTGCTCGACGCCCTCGGCACGATCCCCTTCCCGCCGGCCTTCCACGCGATCAAGTGCCCGGTGCCGACCCTCGGCTGCGTCCCCCAGTTCAAGCTCCTGAGCAGCCTCCTCACCCACGACCCCGAGTGGGACATGTACACCTTCGTCAAGGGCGGCCACGTCAACAAGCGCGGCCTGACCCCGACAGGCGAGATCGCGATCAAGGAGATGATGCGCCTCGGGATGATCATCGACATCGACCACATGAGCGACAAGGCGGTCGACCGCACCCTCGAGATCGCAGAGGCCAACGACTACCCGCTGATGTCCGGCCACACCGGCTTCCGCGACAGCCCCCGCGCCAAAGAGGTCAACGAGAACATGCGCAGCGCCGGCCAACTCTCGCGGCTCGGCGCCCTCGGCGGGATGATGGGGGTCGGCTGGGCCGGCGGTGACGCCCGCGGCTTCCTCCACAACTACCGCTATGGCCTCGCCCACACGACCCGCAACCCGAACACGCGAGCGCCCGCCTTCAGCCTAGGCTCGGACATCAACGGCTTTGAAGAGATGCCCCGCAAACGGCCGGGCTCCAAGGTCTCCTACGATCTCAAGCGCCGCGGCGGACTCCGCCAGTACACCTTCGGCGGCAAGACCTGGGACTACAACCGCGACGGCGTCGCCCACATCGGCCTCTACCCCGACATCTGGCAGGACCTCCGCAACCTCAACATGCGCCTGAACGAACGCACGGAGTTCTTCAGCGCCGCCGACGCCTTCGCGAAGGTCTGGGACAAGGCCGACGCGCGCAAGTCATCGATCCGCTAGGAGCCCGCGAAGAAGAGCTCCGCGCGCTCTCCAGCCCTTGTCGGTCCACTCATCCCACTCCGCCGCGTCGAGCCGAGCCGAGTCGAAGCGCTCTCCGCGAGTCCGCCGGGCTCTGAGTTCATGACGTCCGTGAGAAGTTCGTCATCGCCTCGAGCTCAAGCCAGCACCGAGCTCGAGGCCGCGACCGCTCACTCGAACGCGGCGCTCAACAGCCCGAGCCGGGCCTCTCCGCCGAGGACGCACACCAGCGGCACCTCGACCCGCGCGGGGTCGTCGACCAGGAGCGCGAGCGCGTCGCAGCGGACACCGTCTAGCGCCTCGAGCGTGATCCCCCCGCCGTCGAGCAAGGCGATGTGCACGTCCTCGTTCGCTCCGTAGGGCACCGCGACGAGGGGTACTCCGCCGAGGATCGCGAGCGCGGGCGCGGCCGTCGGCGACGCCTCCGGCCGCACCGACGAGATCACCGGCTCGATCTGCATCGCGCTGTAGGTGTCGTTGAGGGTGAGGGCGTAGGCCCCGTCTCGGTCGATAGCGAAGGTCATCCAGCTACCAAGGCTCGAGACGATCGCGAGGAGGTCGACCTCCGCGTCCGCCTTGAGGGCGATGAGCTGCCCCTGGTCCATGACGATCCGAGCGCCGCCGGCCGGATCGCGATCGACGAGGGCCGCCGCGCTCCCGCCCGTCCGCAGCGCCCGCAGCGATCGACCTCGATCGCTGAGATCCACCGCGGGGCTGAGCGCGTCGAGATCCATCACCTCGCCGACCGAGACCTCAAAGGGCGCCTCCGGGATGGCGGGCGGCGGCGGCCAGCGGAGCTGAAGGAGGCGGTGATCGCCGGGATGATCGAGCTCAGTGTCGACGAGCGCCTCCACCTCGACCAGCAGGTCGCCGCCGTGGAAGCGCGGCCGCCGGTAGCCCGCCCACTCCAGGCTCTCCGCGAGCGGCTCCGGGGCGGTCATCAGGGTCAACGGCTCGCCCGATCCCATCCCTACGGCGCTGACCTCAACACCGGCGATCGCCGAGCCGTCCTGTCCTACACGCCAGGTGACCCGGAGTCTGTCTTCGCCGTCGTCGTCGCCCGCTCTGCTGGCCCACTGCGCCGTCACGGGCGGGCTCCGCTCATCATCCGCGCGGGAGTAGCCCGGCAGCGACACCGACCGCGGCGTCGCTGCCCACGAGCCCCCTTCGAGGGCGAAGATGTGAGCGACCGCGACCTCACCGGGAGTCTCCTCGACGACCGTCAAGAGCGCGTCACCGAAGGCCCCGTCGACCGTCACCGCGCTGCCGAGCGCGAGCGTCCCGCCGAGCGTCGCCGAAGGGTTTGCCCTCGCCGCGGGGATCATCGACAGGGTCAGGGTCCGCGATCGCTGGAGCCCCTCCGGCTCCACAGAGCTCGGGTTGACCAGCGCGATCGTGTGGCTGCCGACGAGCATCGCCCCGCTGAGCTCCAGACGCAGGGTGTCCTCGCTCAGCTCGCCGATCGCCGTCGCGGGGCTCAGGGTGCCGACGACGCGGCCGTCGATCACGACCTCAGTGACCCCGGGGACGATCCCCACGACCTGAAGCTCGAGCGCCACCACACGGTTGACCGGGACGACGATATTGTCGTTGGCCGGATCGATGATCCGCGGCAGCGGGAACTCCTCGTCACCGCCCTGGGTCGCGGAGGTCGGCTCCTCTGTGTCCGAAGCGCCAGGCGGACAGCCGAGCCCGACAGCGCCCGTGATCACGACAGAGAGGAGCCCGCCTCGCCACGACGACCGCGGGCCCAGCAGCCCCTTGAAGCTCTGCCCCGCAGCACCGTGCCCTCGACGTCGCATCGCTACAGGGGTACGCCAGCACAAGCGCGGCGGCAAGCTGACTTCCCCAGCCGAGGACCTGCCGAGGGGATCTGCCGAGGGGATCTGCCGAGGACCAGTCGAGGCACGTGCGGGCGACTCGCGTTCGACCGGCCACAAGCGCCGAGCCTGCGCGGACGCGACAGCCCGAGCGCGGCCTAGCCCGAACGCGACAGCCCGGACGCGGGCTAGCCCGAGCGCGGCCTAGCCCGAGCGCGGCCCAACCCGGACGCGGCCTAGCCCTGGAGCACGGTCCAGAGGAGGAGGCAGAGGGCGCCGTGGCCAAAGCCAAGCGCGAGCGCGGCCCAGCGGACCCGCCGGCTGCTCGCCATCAGGATCGCCAGGGCGCACAGCGAGAAGCCGACGATGAAGTAGGGGAGCGCCTCGACCAGCGTGCCCTCGTAGGGGCTCAGGAGATCGCGCCCGCCGATGACAAAGAGCGCGAGCGCGGCCCACCACAGCAGCCGCTGAAAGGTGCCGATGACGAACACGCGACGGGCGACGAGGAGACGGCCGAAGCTCATCATACCGCCGCCGAGAGCCCCGGCGACGAAGCGCGCGAAGGTCCCGAGCACCGCCGCAAGGCGCCCGAGGAGCCGCTTGCTGAGGACCGAGGCGCGGCGAAGGCTCGACTCGATCGCCGCCCGACGAGCGCCGGGAGGACCGGCGACCGCAGGTCGTTCGCCCACCGCTCTCGCCTTGACCAATCGTCGGCGGCGTCCGACAACACGACCGACCAACCACCGGACATGGCGGATCGCGGCCTGCTCGGCCGAGGAGGCCGGTCTGTTTCGACGGCGCGCGCGAGCGCGCTTGCGTCCGCTCTGGGGCATCGCCCCCTTGTTCCACGACCTCCAGAGCCCGACAAGAAATCGACGAACCGGCGATGACCGGGGTCCGGGCCCCCCAACGGCCCCGTGCGATACTCCCCCAGTGCTCCTGCCTGTGGCCGCGCTCCTGCTCAGCCTCGTCGTCGGTGCTCCGGCGGAGAACGCTGCGCCTGCGCCCAATGTCTGGAGCGCGAGCGGAGCCCGGCCATGGACGACCTGCCAGGAGTACGAGGGAGAGGCGACCCGCCGCCTCCGCGCCGGGCTCCCCCGCGGCGAGGAGCGCAAGCTCTACACAGTGTGGCGAGCCCGGCTGAGCGCCTGCCCCAACGTCCCAGACGCGCTCGTCCTGATGGCCCTGCTAGAGGTCGCCAACCCGCCGCGGGTCGACCCCGCCGAGGACTTCATCGCCAGCCTCGCGGCGCTCGACATCGCCTATCGCGAGCAGCGAGAGGAGATCCTGCGGCTCCTCGCCGCCGCCGACCTCGAGGCTCGACGACGCGACGGGAGCCCCCCCTCCCCCAGCCACTACCTCGCGGCCTACGCAGCGATCGGCCTCGGCGATCCCGCCCGAGCGCGCCCCCTCGTCGACACCGCCCGTGAAGCCGCAGAGGTCGAGTCCTGGCGGATCGATCGACTCTCCGCCCTCCTCGCCCTCGCCGAGGGAGATCTGCAGACAGCGCTGCGCCTCGCCCTGCGGGCTCAGATCCACGCGACCACCGCGGGCAAGCCTGCCTCGACCTACGTGCTCGCGCTGGTCCTCGACCGTGCAGGCTCGATCACAGCGGCGCGCGGACTGCTCGAGCGGCTCAAGCTCCGCGAGGCCCGGACCCTCGGCGGTCTCGACACGCTCCTGCCCGTCCGAGATCGGCTCTATCTCTTGGCCCTCGATCAGGAGGCGAGGGGCCATAACGCCGGGGCCTATGCGCTGTGGCAAGCGTACCTCGAGCGCGACGGCGTCGAAGCGCCCGAGCGGGAGCAGGTCCGTCGGCGCCTCATCGAGCTCCGCCCCGCGGTCGGCATCGCTAGCGAGTGAGCGCCGCAGCGGTGAACGGTCGCGATCGGGGTCGACTCACCTCACCTCGACGAGGAGCCCTCACCAAGACGAAGTTCATCATCAACACCTACACTTGACCGCGAAGAAATTCCGGTCAACTCTGGAGCATCTTGACGCGATCAGCACATTTCGTAGAACCACGAAATGTGCCCGTGTTGAGCTGTGCGCGGACCCAGGACGATCCCGACGCGATCGCCCAGAGGAGCCCATCCTCGATTCAATGCGCGTTCTTGCTCGACTCGCGGAGCTCTTGGTCTTACCCTAGTTGCGCGCGGGATAACTCGCGCGCATGTCATCACAGTCACTGAAAAGGTCACGTATGCAGACACCGCTTCAGATCAGCTTCCAGGACATCGAACCCTCTGAGTTCATCGAGACGAGAATCCGAGAGAAGGTAGCCAAGCTAGAACGCTACTACGATCGAATCGTCTCCGTTCGGGTGGTCGTCGCGGCGCCTCATCGATCAAGCAACCACGGAAACGCATACAACGTCCGCCTCGACATCACGATCCCCGGCAAGGAGATCGCGATCAATCGACAGCCCGAGAAGAACCACGCCTACGAGGATGTGTACGTCGTGATCCGAGACGCCTTCGACGCCGCAGAGCGTCAGCTCAAGCACGAGGCTGAGATCCGGCGCGAGGCCAAAAATCACGGGGTCGGCTGACCGGCGACGGCCTTGGCCTCCTCGGCTGAGCCACTCACGACGGGCGCCACGATAGGCGCCACGGCAGGCGTAGTCCGACACGACCGCTGGCGCTCCCTTGGGATCGCGACCGCGGTCGTCGTCGCCTACGCCGTCCTCGTTCTCACGACCCACGGGGCGCTCGTCACCGACGGCATGACCCTCGGCGGTGATGCCCGGACCTCGTACTGGCAGGACGTGGTCTTCGCGGTCGAGTCTCTGCGCGCTGGCGAGGCCCCGCTGTGGAACCCCTTTGAGCGCGGCGGCTATCCGTTTTCAGCCGATCCGCAGCCGGCGATCTGGTCGCCCCTCTCCTGGCTCGTCTACCTCCTCGGCCTCGCCTCGGGCGACCACGGCCACTGGCTACAGGAGCTCCGTCAACTCGCCGCGCCAGTCCTCGCCGCCTCCGGCGTCCACCTCTTCCTCCGCCGCCGCGGCCTCAGCCACCCCGCGGCCGGGCTCGCCGGGACGATCCTCGTCGCCGGCGCCTTCGCCCAGCGGACGATCACGATGGCGACCTACTGGCCCTGGGCCTACCTCGGCTTCATCCTCGCGGCGATCGACGCGACGGTCGAGCGCCCAGGCTGGTCCCGCGGGCGCTGGCTCGCCCTCACGCTCCTCCTCCTGGTGACCTCCGGCTTCCCCCCCTCGATCTTCTACGCGCTCCTCATCGCCGTCCCCTACGCGCTCCTCAGGCTCGCCCACCCCCTCGGATCCACCCCCAGGGCCACGCGAGCCAAGGCCTTGCTGACGATGACAGGCGCGGCTGTGGTCGCGACCCTCGGCGCCCTTGTCGTCATCGTCCCGCTCCTGGAGCAGACCGCCCTCTCGTGGCGCGCTGAGCGGGGCCTCGACTACATCCTCTCGAACCCAGCGAGCTTCGCCGATCTTTCCACGCTCCTCGACCCGCTCGTCCGGGGAAAACAGCTCTTCATCGGGCTCCTGGGCCTGGCGATGGCCGCCCTCGCGCTCCTCGAGATCGGCCGCCGGCGACGGCGGGCCGAAGTGCTCTTCTGGCTGACGATCGCCCTCTTCGGCTCGCTCCTCGCGGCCGCCCAAGAGACCCCGCTGCTCGCCCTCTGCGCGACCTACCTCCCGGGCTTTGATCTCTTCCGGATAGCCTCGCGCTACATGATCCTGACCCACACGGGGCTGGCTCTCCTCGCCGCCTACGGCCTCGATCTCGCGCTAGGCTCCGGCGCTGGCGGAGCGCTGGCGACCTCTGCGACCTCCGCGACCGCGCTCCGTCGCCGCCGCATCGTCACGGCCCTCGCCGTTGCCTGTCTTCTCGTTCAGGTGAAGGATCTCCAACGCCTCGAGGTGAGGGGTCGCTTCGCCGCTCCGCAGGAGCTCAGCGCGGGCGAGGTGCTCGCGGCCGAGATCGGTGACGCCAGGGTCTACAACGAGTGGACGCTCGGACCCCGCGGAGGGGCTGTCTTCAGCGTCCGCGACTGGCGCGGCCGGAGCAAGGATCCGATGTCCTTCGCCCGCTACCAGGAGGTCGAGCGCAAGGTCTCGCAGCGGCCGGCTCTCCTCCGTCACTTCGCGGTCACCCACCTCCTCGTCGGAGGTCGGCGAGAGGTCGCCGGCCGCCCTCGCCTGCGCCGACCTGCGGCGATCCGAGGGACCAGCCCCCAGGCCCCCTATCACCTCCGCTTCTCAGAGCCGGGCCCCGAGGTCTACTGGAGCGCCGAGATCGTCGAGACCGCGGCGGGAGAGGGCCTCAAGGAGCTGAGCAAGCGCGCGGTCGGGACCGCGGTGATCGTCGACGAGGGGGAACTTCTCGCGCCTGAGAGGGCCCTCCTCGAACGATCCGCGGAGGGGAGCAGAGCCGCCGTCGTCGGCGATGTCATCGACCGCCGTCGCAACCGAATCACGGTCGAGATCGACGCCCCTGCGGCCGGCATCGTCACCCTCGCGGAGGTCTGGCATCCGGGCTGGTACGCCGAGGTCGACGGCGTCTCAGCCCCCGTGCATCGGACAAACCACCTCCTGCGCGGTGTCGTCGTCGGGCCCGGAGCGCACCGGATCGAGCTTGTCTACAGGCCGCGCTCACTCCCCTGGGTCGCCGGCCTCTTCGGGCTCGCCTGGCTGCTCATCCTCGTCGATCCTCGCCTCCTTCGGCGCCGCCGCGCGGACGACTAGCGGACGCATCGCGACGGACCTCCTTCGCCCTCACTCCCCAGGCTCGCCCTCCTCCGCTGCCGGGTAGAGCCCACGTTCGCGTCGACCCTCGTCGTTCGACGAGAGGCGCAGCGCCGGGCGCTCGCTGACCGGATCCAGGCCCAGCCTCGGCTGCTCGCTGACGCTCGGAGGACACCGCCCGCCCACGGTTCGCAGTCCGAGCTGCTCTAGGCCCCACACCGGCTGCACGGCCGTCAACCTCGCTCTCCCGAATTTCGCCCTTCGAGGCCGCTGCGGGGCGCCTATGTTCATCCTCGGCTCCCCGCGTCGGCGCCAATCTGGCCGCCATCCTCGGCTCTGACCGCAAAGCGCGACTTGGTCTGATCCAGATAACGGGCCGGCTTTAGGCTCTACAGCATGCGCCTCGTCATCGACACCTTCAACCTCACCACCGTCGAGCGGATGCTCTGCGTCGAAGCTCTCAACACCGCCGGCACCATCGTCGACGCAGCCTCGCTCCTCGGGATCACTCGGCACGCGCTCAAGCGTCGGATCATCAAGCACGAGATCGCCTGGCCCCCGCGCCCCCGCGCCATCATCGCGGATCCCACGCCCGAGCCGGGTCGGATGGCTGCCCCGCTAGACGCAACGCCGGTCCACGGCGGAATCCGGGCCGACTGAGCGGGGCTCGCTCGGGCATGCCCGAGCTGGCTTCGTCACGCTTGAACTTGCTTGAACTTGCCTGAACTTGCTTGAACTTGCCTCAACTGGCCTCAACTGGCCTCAACTGGCCTCAACTGGCCTCAAGAAGACCACCCCGAGTCGAAGATCCACAGCGCTCGCCTACGGTCGAACACCTCACAATCGTAGCCACGGTGTCAGCGCTCCGGAGCTCCAGCTCACCCCGCCTTTCCCCCCCCCGCGTTGGGCTCCCGTAGCCGACCCAACGCCCTCTCTCTCCCCACCCTAGCCTGGCCTCACCCCAAATATCCGACATCACAACCATGGCGCGGCCCTCGTAGGGTCCGCGCCATTGTCCTATGTGCCGGCATCGCAGCACGCAGAGCCTAAGGCAGGTCGGCAGCAGACCCGCTGACCCACGTCAGCCCCGCTGACCCACGACAAAGGCGCGGTCCCGTCTGGGCCCGCGCCTTCATCATCGCTCCGCCGCGAAGCGTCGCGACTGAGTTCTTTAGTCCGCCGACTCTTCTGCCGACTCTTCTGCCGAAGAGTGCGCCTTGAAGGTGAACGAGAGGTCCCCGTCTTCGCCGACGTCGATGTTCACCGTACCGCCGTTCTCGAGCGCCCCGAAGAGCAGCTCGTCGACCAGCCGCCCCTTGATCTTGTCGTCGAGCAGACGCCCCATCGGCCGGGCGCCGAAGAGCTTGTCGTACCCCTTGCGCGCCACCCAGTCCCGCGCCGCCTCGGTGAAGACGAAGCGCACGTCCCGATCGGCGAGCTGCAGCTCGAGCTCGCGGAGCATCTTGTCCGCGACCAGGCGGATGATCTCCGGCTCGAGCGCCTTGAAGGTGATGATCTTGTCGAGCCGGTTGCGGAACTCCGGAGAGAATGTCCGCTCGAGCGCCGACTTCGGATCGCCGACCTTGCCGTCGACCTCGGCGAAGCCGACCTGACGCCTCGTCATCTCCTTGGCCCCCGCGTTGCTCGTCATGATCAGGATGACGTTGCGGAAGTCGGTCTTGCGCCCGGTGCTGTCGGTGAGGGTCGCGTTGTCCATCACCTGCAGGAGGATCGAGAAGAGGTCCGGGTGGGCCTTCTCGATCTCGTCGAGGATCACCACCGCGTGCGGCTGCTTGGTCACCGCGTCGGTGAGGAGCCCGCCCTGGTCGAAGCCGACGTAGCCGGGAGGCGCGCCGATGAGCCGGCTGACGCTGTGCTTCTCCATGTACTCGCTCATGTCAAAGCGGAGCAGCGGCATCGACAGGAGCCGCGCGAGCTGCTTGGCCAGCTCGGTCTTGCCGACACCGGTCGGTCCGGCGAAGAGGAAGGAGCCGATCGGCTTGTCGGCGCGGCCGAGCCCGGCGCGGGCCCGCTTGATCGCCGCAGCCACCGCGGCCACCGCCTCCTCCTGACCGTAGAGCACCTCACCGAGCCCCTCCGCGAGGTTCATCAGGGTCTCGCGATCGTTGGTCGAGACCGACTTCGGCGGGATCCGGGCCATCCTCGCGATCACGGCCTCAACATCTTCGACCTCGATCGCCTTCGCCTCATCCTCGTCGGGATCGGCCGAGAGCCGCATCGCCGCGCCGGTCTCATCGATCACGTCGATCGCCGAGTCCGGGAGGTGACGATCGCGGAGATGCTTATGCGCCAGGCGAGCAGCGGTCTCGATCGCCTCGGGCGAGTAGGTGACGTTGTGATGGTCCTCGTAGACCGACGAGAGCCCCTGAAGGATCAGGATGGTCTCCGCGACCGAGGGCTCGACGATCTCGATCTTCTGGAAGCGACGGGCGAGCGCCGCGTCGCGCTCGAAGGACGTCTTAAAATCCTTGTAGGTCGTCGCGCCGATGCAGCGCAGCTCGCCCGACGCGAGCGCCGGCTTGAGCATGTTGCTCGCGTCCATCGTCCCGCCCGAGGTCGCGCCTGCGCCGACGATCGTGTGGATCTCGTCGATGAAGAGGATGTTGTTCTCATCCTCTTGGATCGCCGAGACCACCGCCTTGAGCCGCTCCTCGAACTGGCCGCGAAACTTGGTGCCCGCCAGCAGCGAGCCCATGTCGAGGGCGTAGATCCGGCCCTCAGCGAGCGCTGGCGGGATCTCGCCGTTGTGGATCCGGAGGGCCAGACCCTCGACCACCGCGGTCTTGCCGACGCCGGGCTCGCCGACCAGCACCGGGTTGTTCTTCCGCCTGCGGCAGAGCACCTGGATGACGCGGGTGACCTCCTGATCGCGGCCGATCAGCGGCTCGATCTTTCCGGCCTCCGCCTTGGCGCTGAGATCGACCGCGTAGGCCTCCAACGGATCGTCCTCGACGTCGCCCTCGTCGTCCTCAAAGGGGCCGCCTGCGCCCTCGCTGCGGCGGATCAGCGGCCGCGGCTCCTCCCCCTTGGCGACGCCGTGGGAGATGAAGAGCGTCGCGTCGCGGCGGGTGACGCCGCTCTCGCCGAGGGCGTGGACCGCGAAGGACTCCGGCTCGGAGAAGATCGCGATCAGCAGGTTCGCCCCGGTGACCTCAGCCTTGCCCGCGCCCTGGACGTGGAGCAGCGCCCGCTGGAGCACGCGGCTGACCCCGAGGGTCTGATGGACCGATGAGGTGTCGGCGTCCTCGGGGAGCGCCTCCATCTCCTCGGTCATAAAGCCCTCGATCGCCGCGCGGATCCCCTCGATGTCAGCGCGACAGGCGAGGAGCACCTTGCGAGCGCTCGGATCGTCGAGCAGCGCGAGGAGGAGATGCTCGAGGGTGACAAATTCATGGCGACGACGCTGCGTATCAGCGATCGCAGAGTTCAGTGTGTTGCGCAGATCAGTGCTCAGCATCGGGGTCTTCCTCGGGTTCCATCGACGCGACAAGAGGGCAATCGACCTGACGGGCGAGGTCGTGAACCTGGGCGACCTTGGTCTCGGCGACCTCGAAGGTGTAGACCCCAGCGACGCCGACCCCGGTATTGTGAATGTGGAGCATGATCTGGATCGAGTCGCTCTCGCTCCGTCGGAAGACCACCTGGAGGAGATGGATGACGAACTCCATGGTGGTGTAGTCGTCGTTGTGGATCAGGACCCGGTACATCCGCGGCCGCTTGATCTTCCGCTCGATCTTCTCCTTGAGGACGACGCCGCCCTCAGGGTCCTTCTTGCTCCTGCTCGCCATAGTCCGACCGCTAGTGTAGCCCCGACCGAGATGGAAGCCACCACACGCGAGCGGCTGGCCAAGGCTGACGACAGAGCGTAAACGTAGGCCGTGGCCGATCTGACGTTACGAGTGCTCGATGATCTTGGAAGCGTGGACGCCGCATCGTGGGACGCCCTCGATCACGGCCCGTCGCCCTTCACCGAGTACGGCTTCCTCCGCGCCCTCGAGCTCTCGCGCTCGGTCGGGCACGAGGCTGGCTGGCAGCCGGTCTACATCCTCCTCGAAGAGCAGGATGAGAGCGCACACAACGCGGCCCATGCGCGCTCCCCGCACTCCGCTTCGACCAGCCCGAGCCCGGGCCCAACGAGGAGCACCGACGAGCGGGCAGAAACCTCCACAACCGGCCTCGAGGGGCCGCCAGAGACCTCAACAGAGGACCCCGCTCCACCGCCCGGTCGCCTCCTCGGGGCGGTCGCCGCCTACATCAAGAGCCACTCCTACGGCGAGTACATCTTCGACTGGTCCTGGGCCCGGGCGAGCCGGCAGGCGGGGCTCCCCTACTACCCGAAGATGGTGATCGCGGCGCCGATGACCCCGGCGACCGGCCGCCGCCTCCTGGTCGCCCCCGACGCCCCCCGTGAGACCGTCGTCTCCGCCCTCATCGCTGGCGTCCATGAGATCGCCAAGGTCGCCGAGTGCCACTCGATCCACTGGCTCTTCTGCTCCGCGCAGGAGCAGCGCGAGCTCGCGGCCCACGGCTTCGCCCCCCGAGCTTCGTTCCAGTACCACTGGAAGAACCGCGACTACACCACATTTGACGACTTCCTGGCGACCCTCACCTCGCGCAAACGCAAGCAGATCCGCAAGGAGCGCGCCCGGGCCCAGCGGGCGATCGACGAGCTCGAGTTTGTCCCCGGCCACGACCTCACAGCGGAGGAGATCGCCACCCTCGACGGCTTCTACCGGAGAACCACCGCCGAGCACGGCGGCTCCGAATACCTCCAGCCCGGCTTCTTTCAGCACCTCCTCAAGCTCCAGGGCGACCGGGTCCAGGTCGCCCGGGTCCGCAAAGACGGCGAGATGATCGCCGGCGCCCTCCTCCTGGAGACGCCCCAGGCGCTCTACGGCCGCTACTGGGGCTGCTCGCAGGAGATCGACCTGCTCCACTTCGAGACCACCTGCTACGCCGGGATCGAGCGCTGCATCGCCCGCAACATCCCCCTCTACGAGGCCGGGGCCCAGGGCCAGCACAAGCTCCTGCGCGGCTTTCTCCCCTCGCCGACCTACAGCGCCCACTGGATGCGCCACGAGGGGTTTCACCGGGCGATCGAGGGCTTCCTCCGCGACGAGACGGTGGCGGTCGCCGCCGGAATGGACGAGCTCGCGACCGCGTCCCCGTACCGGGCAGACGCGCTGGCCGCATTCCGCGGCCAGCCGCAGACGACCCCGCCCGAGACCCAGGACGGCTGAGAGCCGCTGAGTCTGCCGAAGATTCGCCTCCCGCGAGCGCCGCGGTTAGCCTGAGCGCCCCTAGGCCGTGCTCTTCCCGACCTTCGACTTTCTCCTCTTCGTGATCCCGGTGCTGCTGCTCTCGTGGGCCTTCTCCCACGCGTCGGCGATCCGGATCCCGCTCCTAATTGCGGCCAGCTATTTTTTCTACATGGCGGGGCCGCTGACGGACCCGCTGCCGGCGCCCTGGTACTTCGCCGGCCTCCTGGTCTTCTCGACCATCCTCGACTTCACCGCCTCCAAGCGGATCCACAGCCGCAACGGGGAGCTCGACAGCGACGACCCCGAGGTCGCCGAGAACGCCCGCCGCAGCCGCAACTTCTGGCTCGGCCTGAGCCTCGTCGGCAACCTCGGCCTGCTCGGCTACTTCAAGTACACCAACTTCCTGCTCTCGGCGTTCGCCGATGTGCTCGGCGCCGCTGGCCTCGAGGTGGTCGTCCCCCACCTCCAGCTGATCCTCCCGGTCGGGATCTCGTTCTACACGTTCCAGACCCTGAGCTACACGATCGACGTCTGGCGTCGCCGCCTGACCCCCGAGCCTTCCTTTAAGAAGTTCGCGCTCTTCGTCGTCTTCTTCCCCCAGCTCGTCGCCGGGCCGATCGTCCGCGCCAGCGAGCTTCTGCCCCAGCTCCACCGGCGGCCGCAGCTCAGCGCCGACGCCCTCAAGTTCGGCCTCTTCCGGATCTTCAAGGGCCTGGCCAAAAAGGTGATCCTCGGGGACTGGATCGCCGCCTCCTTCACCGACGCGGTCTTCGCCGCGCCCGGCACCTACACCTCGCTCGAGCTCCTGCTCGCGCTCTACGCCTTCACCCTCCAGCTCTACGCCGACTTCGCCGGCTACTCTGACATCGCCATCGGCATCGCCCGGATGCTCGGCTACCGGATCCCGGAGAACTTCGACAGGCCCTACCAGGCCAAGGATCTCGGCGAATTCTGGCGGCGTTGGCACATGACGCTGTCGACCTGGCTGCGCGACTACCTCTTCTTCCCCCTCGGCGGCAGCCGGGGATCGGCGACGCGGACCTACTTCAACCTCTGGCTGACGATGTTCCTCGTCGGCATGTGGCACGGCGCGAGCTGGAATTTCGTCATCTATTCCAACATCCACGCCTTGGCGATGGTCTTCAACCGCTGGAACCGCCTGCGCAAGCGGACGCCGATGACCACACGCAAGGCCCTCCTCGCCTGCGTCGGCCTCGCCCTCTTCGGCGCGCTGGTCTACCTCCTCAGCGTCGAGCTGCTCGGGCTCGACCCCGGCTCGGCCCAGATCCTCGCCGGCTCCGGCGTCCTCCTCTTCGCCCTGGTCTCGTGGCTGCCCGACAGCGGCTCACCGCTGAACACCCTCGCCCACGTCCTCCTGACCTTCCACTTCACCGTCCTCTCGCGGGTCTTCTTCCGCGCCGACGACCTCGGCAGCAGCCGCGAGCTTATCGCCGGCCTCCTCGCCTTCGACGGCCGCGGCCTCCGCGAGGGGCTGCTGACGCCGTGGCTCTGGCTCGCCCTCGTCGGCGGCCTCGCCTACCATTTTACCCCGCGCCGCTGGGTCGACGAGTACGCCCTCGCGGTCTGGCGCCGGATCCCCGGCGTGGTCCTCGGGATCGCCTTCGCCCTCCTCTGCCTCGGCATCATGAAGCTGATGTCAGGCGCGCCGAAGGCGTTCATCTACTTCCAGTTCTGAGCGCCGTGGCGAAGATCGACCCCACCCCTCCCTCGTCCGCGCGGCCCGCCCTAGGCGGCCATAGCGGACGGCCCATGTGCTCCCACGCCGCGCACGTCGTCCCCCTCGACCTCGACAGGACGCCGCCGTGCCAGGCCCTCGCGCAGGTAGTGCCGACGCCGAGGCCGATGACCATCGCGAGCGAGAGTGCGCACCACGCAGACCACGAACTCCTGCGCCCGCGAGCCTCCCCCAGACTGCTCACCACAAGGCCGCGACGACCATGAGCGACACCCCGCCGATCGACGACCACGGCGTCGGCCTCCTAAGCGATGAGGTCCGCGAGAACGACTCGCTGATCGTTCTCGGCGACGACCGCCCCGACCCCGGCAACTACCCGCCTGGGACCTTTCGGACGACGGTCATCGGGATGCTGACGATTCTGCTGATGATCGGCGCGACCTATGTGATCCCGGGGCTCGAGTGGGCGAGGCCGTGGACGTCAGAGGATCCGGTGCCCTTCTGGAACCTGATCGGTCGCGAGCTCCTCGGCGAGGGAGAGAAGGCCGTGGCCGACGACGCGGCGATCCGTGATCTCGCCGCCCTCGCCCTCGCGGAGGCCGACGCCGACGCCCAGGAGACCGCCGGCGAGAGACCCTTCGTCGAGCCCGACATCCGCCCGCCGGGCCCGGACGACGAGCCTATCCCCGCCTACACGCCCGAGGCCGATGACGGTGAGCCAATCGCCGTCCCCCTCGAGAACCCGCAGCGCCTCGATCGTTTCTACGCCGCCCTCGCCCAGACCGATCTCGGCCTTGAGGGGGCGATCACCCGGGCCAGCCACTGGGGCGACTCGGCGATCGGCAACGACGGGATCACCGGGGCTATCCGCGCGAAGATGCAGGCCCGCTTCGGCGACGCCGGCCACGGCTTTCACCTCCTCGGGCAGCCCAACGCGAGCTACCGCCACGTCGGCGTCAAAGTCAACGAGAAGAGCCCCTGGCACCACTGCTTCATCATCCAGGGCTGCCGCGACGACGGCTTTTACGGCTTCGGCGGCACCTCCTTCGAGTCGACCGCCGGCGCGGAGATCCGCCTCGGGACCGCGAGCAAGGGATCGATGGGCCGCCGTGTCAGCCGCTTTGAGGTCTACTACGCGGGCATCCCCCGCGGCGGAAACCTCCGCCTCCAGCTCGACGACCAAGATCCGATCAAAGTCCCGACCGGCGCCGATGAGCTCGAGAACCGCTGGACCACGGTCGAGGCCGAGGACGGCGAGCACAGCCTGTCGATCCGCGCCGCCGGTGGCGGCAAGGTGCGGGCCTTCGGCGTCAGCCTCGAGCGCGACGGTCCGGGCGTCGTCTGGGACGGCCTGAGCCAGATCGGCGCCCTCACCCGGCGGATGCTCCACTGGGACCAGGAGCATATCCGCGCCCAGGTCCGCCACCGCGACACCGACCTCGTCGTCCTCATGTTCGGCGGCAACGACATGAACATGCGCGGGACGATGGACAAGTACAAAGGGGAGCTGCGCGAGCTTATCCAGCTCTTCAACGGCGAGGGGGTCGAGCACCCGCCCGCATGCCTGATCATGGCCCCGCTCGACCACGGTGAGCGCCGCGGCCAACAGATCGTCACCCGCGAGATCGTCCCCCAGCTCGTCGAAGCCCAGCGCGAGGTCGCGGCCGAGGAGGGCTGCGCCTTCTTCGACACCTACGCGGCGATGGGCGGCGAGGGGTCGATGGGACGCTGGGCGCGGGCCGAACCCAAGCTCGGCAGCGGAGACCTCTCCCACCTCTCCTACCACGGCCACAAGGTCATCGGCGCGATGGTCTACGGGGCGCTGCTGGAGGGCTATCGCGACTTCCGCGGCCGCGTCTCGGGCAAGCCGATCCGCGCGCTCGAGGCGATCTCAGACCACGGCGTCAAGGTCGAGGCGGTCGAGGAGATCGACCTCGACGCGCTCCTCGGACCGCTCAAGCCCGCGTCCGCCAGCGCCGACGACCGCGCCAGCGCCGACGACCGCGCCAACGCCGACGACCACGCCCATGACAGCGCGAATGCTGACGCCAGCGCCCATGACAGCACCAACGCCAGCGCCGACGACCGCGTCAATGACAGCATCAACACCAGCGCCGACGACAGCTGACAACAGCGCCGACCGGACCGCCGAGTCATCGCCTCGGACGGACCGCTGAGCCCTGACGCTCCTTCGCGCGCCCCCCCGAGACTCCACCAGGCCCACAGCGCTCACCATGAGGTAGGCTTCCGGCGATGCGCCGTCCCCTCCTCGCCGTCCTCATGGCGGCCTCCTGCGCTCACCGTACATCACAGCCGGTGATCACCTCGGCGAACTCACCGACGCCGACCGCAGACCTGCGCGACAAGGACCTGTCTCGGGAGGGCAAGGAGCGGGGCATCACCGAGTTCGCCCTCGCCGGGGTGACCGGGGCCCTCTCCACGTCGCTGCTGGTCCTCGGCGGCTTTGAGCTCAAACGCGGCTACGAGATCCGTGACTTCTGCGCGATCCCTTCGGCGATCCAACGGCCCGAGTGCAGCACGCTCACCGGCGATCCCTTCGTCGCCGCGAAGATCTCCGCCGGCCTCTCGTTCTTCCTCGCCGTGCCGATCGGGATCGCCAGCGGCTTTCTCCTCCGCCGCGGCCTCCGGGTCCAGGAGGACGCCCGAGAGTGGCGCGCGGCGAACCCCGAGCTGTCGAGCCTCCGAGTCGCCCCCTGGTCGACCCGGCGAGGCGGCGGGCTCGGCCTGAGCTTTCGGTTCTAGTGACGCGACCGGACGCGACCTGACGCGACGCGACGCGACGCGACCGGACGCGACGCGACGCGAGCGAGCGGAGGACCCGTCCCCTCGCCGCCGCACGCTCCGGCGCTCTACTTGGCACTTGGCGGCTACCTCCGCCGCCGGTACCGACCCCCGGACTGACGAGCCGAGCGAGCCGAGCGCCAATCCGACTGCCCGCTCCGACTGTCGAGCGGAGTGCCGCTCTGGCTCCCGATCCGGCTCCCGATCCGGCTCCCGATCCGACTACCGATCCGGCACCCGATCCGACACCCGATCCGACTGCCGATCCGACCCACGATCAAAGCCCTGCATCAGCGCGTCGGTGAAGGCCATGCCCAGCCGCACGTAGCCGCGGCGGGTGAGGTGAATGTGGTCGTTGCGGCCCATCTGTGGCTTGGCCTTCGTCCAGAGATCCATCGACCCCTCACCGCCCATGAACGCGTACGCGTCCCAGAACGCACAGCCCTTGGCGGCGGCGACCTCGGCCTGGGCGGCGACGACTTCAGTCAGGCGCTCGCGCGGCCCGTAGCGACCGTCCGGCCCTTTCTTTGGGAAGTCGCCGGGTCCGAGGAGAACACAGCTCGCCTGGGGCGCGGCCGCCTTGAGACGATCGAGCACCGTCGCGAGCGACCGCTTGTAGTGGGAGATCGGTTGCCCTGCGTCGTTAGCCTCGTTGGTCCCGTAGGCGAGGACGTAGAGGTCGGGCGCCCGCCGGCGGACATTGTCCGACCAGCTCGCCTCGTCCCACTTGAGGTTGTTCGAGGCCCGGGTGCCGTTGATCCCGAGGGTGTCGACGACGACGCCGCGGCGATCGTACTCCGCGGTCATCCCGAAGAGGCGGACCTCGCCGCTGCCATCGGGGCTGAGCTCGACCTCGTGCGGCCCGCCGGGCACGGTGAAGGAGGCGTAGCCCGCCTGCGGCTCCTTCGCCCCGGTCTTCACGGCCTTCTTCGCCTCGCCGTCGATCTTTAGGGTGAGCTTGCCGCCCCCCGGCTGGGCAAGGAAGAAGAGCTCATACGTGGTGCTGTGCTCGCCCTTCGGGCCCGAGACCCGCGGAGTCAGCCGCGACTTCGCGCTTGTGCGCTTGCTCGTCGCGCTCGCCCCGAGGAGGCCAAAATGTCCGTCCTCGCGGGAGCCCTTGCGCTGAGCATGCTCGATCAGCCAATGCTTCGAGCTCGACACCGTCCAGGCGAGGAGGCGATACCAGCGGTTGGTCTGGACCAGGCTGACATAGCCGGGGCCGCCGTCGCCGAAGCGCTCGTTGAGATAGGCGCGGAGGTAGGTCGGGTAGATGTCGGCGGCGGTGTGCGAGGCACCGTAGAGGAGCACCCGGACCTTGCCGTCCTCGTCCTCCCCCGCCTTGAGCCGGCGGAGCGCAGAGTAGAAGTTTTCGAGGGCGCCCGCGCCCTCGAGCGGGACAAAACGGCCGAGGACGTTGCCGTCGATGACCGGCCCGCCGCTGACCTTGACCGCTCCGCCGCTGCCTCCCTGCGAGCCCGGGAGAACGTCGAGGTTGGCGAGGTCGGAGCCGTCCGCCTCTGGGAGCGCCGCAGGGGCCTGCGGTGCCCCCCCGTAGGCGCCGAAGGTCCCCTCCTCGCCGAGTGCCCCGAGGGCCGCCTCGCGAGCGCGGGAGGCCTCAGCGGGCAGGTCTGGCTCGCTCGCGTCCTCCTTCGCCTGGGCGTCAGCCTCCGGGGCGGTCTCGGAGCCCATCGGGCCCTCGACGAGGAGCGGATGACCCGCCTCAGGGCTCTCCGATCCACCCGCGGCGACGTTCCCCGATCCGCAGCCCCCGAGGGGTCCGCAGCCTGCGATCGTGATGCCGATCAGAGCTGCGAGCCACGGCCGAACGGGGCCCCTTGGTTCGATCCGCCGCACGACAGGCTGACTTTGACGCCGCCGATCGAGGCCGTCAAATTCACGGCTCTTCGCCCCCCGCGGACCTTCAGAGGAGCACCAGCGCCGCGCATGCGCGATCAAAATGCACCTCGGCAGTCCAGGCCCAGCCTCGCAGGAACGATCGGGTCGCCCTATGACGACCCCGAGAGCCGCAAGAATCACCCCCGAGGCAGCCCGCGCAGGAGGACAGCTTCACACCAGACACCGATCGCCTGCTCCGCAGCTCAACCCGCCAGGCTCCCCCCAGACTGTCGCGCGGACCTCACGAGAGACCGTGGGGCGCGTGTCTTGTTACTCTGGCGCAAAATCGCGCATAGGAAGGGGGCCTTCAGGAGTCGTCGCAGAGGCGACCTCGTGACCGACAGCGCGGGCACCTCGCCCCCCTCGCCCCTCGCACCTCGCCCCCCCTCATCCGTCTCGCCCTCCCCCACCTCGCCCTCCACAGCGCCCCCGCGGAGCCCCAGCCGATCGAGCGCCACGAACGCGACGGGCCACCGCGCGGCTGGCCTCGCATCGGATTCGCGGGGGAGGATCGTCCCCTGCTATCATCCCTCCGAGCGCGGTCAAGGGACGGCGCTGAGGGGTCGACTCGCCGCCGGGCGGACGATCCCACGACGCCGCCCTCCAGCATCATCCGCACTATGCACCCCTCCGCGACCCTCCATGTCTGAGGCTGACAGCCCAACAACACCGGCGATCGTCCTCGACGGCGTCAGCAAGGCCTTCGGCGCCAACGTGGTCCTCGACGAGGTCTCACTGACCGTCCGCCAGCGCTCGATCATGGTGATGCTCGGGCCCTCCGGGACCGGCAAGTCGGTCCTCCTCCGCTGCCTGGTCGGCCTCCTCCGCCCCGACAAGGGGCGGGTGATGGTCTTCGGTGAAGATGTCGCCAGCCTCGACGCGGGCGTCGCCAAGGATCGTCGGCAGCTCTTCCGGATCCGCAGGCGCTTCGGAATGCTCTTTCAGGACGGCGCCCTCTTCGACGACATGACGGTCGGCGAGAACGTCGCCTTCCCGATGCGCATGCACACCTCGATGAGCACCGCAGAGATCCGAGCCAGCGTCGACGACAAGCTGCGCCGAGTCGGCCTACCCAAGGCCACGAGCAAGTTCCCCTCCGAGCTCTCCGGCGGCATGCGCAAGCGCGTCGCCTTCGCCCGGGCGATCGCCCTAGAGCCCGACATCGTCCTCTGTGACGAGCCCTCCTCGGGCCTCGATCCGGTGATGGCCGCGACCCTCGACGAGCTGATCCTCGAGCTCCACAAGACCCTCGGGATGACCTTTGTCGTCATCACCCACGACACCGCCGAGGCGCGGACGATCGCCGACACGATCGGCCTCCTCTCGCGCGGAAAGCTGGTCACCTACGGTCCCACCGACGAGGTGCTCCGCTCCAACCACCCGGCCCTGCGACAGTTCTTCGCCCGCTCCACCGAGGGTCCTATCCGGGTCCTCTGAGCCCGGCCTTCGCGACCCGCGACGCAGCCCAGCACAGCGGCGGTTGGGTCGACTGCGCAGCTGCTCGGACCTGCCCGCGCCTCGGCCTGCTCGAAACCGACATCCGCCGACGGACCTCCGTCGACATCAGGCTCGCCGCGCGGAGAGATCCGACTCGCTCACTTACGGGGTCGAAGGCCGCGACACTGCGGACCGCTACCGAGACGATCGCGGGCACGCTCGACCTCTGCGACCATGCCGCCCCGCGGGTAACGATCGAGGTAGAGCTGGTAGGCGCAGCGCGCCCCGTCGGTGTCCCCCTCCGCTCGCAGGAGGCGGCCGAGGTCGAGCAGACCGCGGCCAGCCTCGATCGAGCGGGGGTGCTTGGAGACGAGCTGCCGCAGGTGCCGGATCGCGACCGATCGTCGTCCCCGCCCCAGGCTCGACTCGGCGAGCGCCGCGAGCTGTGCAGCGCTCGGCGCATCGCCAGCACCTCGCCGAGCGAGGTCAACACTCGCGCCATCCTCCGCGGTCGTCGGCTCAGCCCTGACCGACACCCTCTCATCACCGCGGACCCAGTAGGCCGAGCCGCTCTCGACGACGACGTCGACCCGATCCCCGGCGACCGCGACGGTCATCACCCCAGCTTCGAGCTCGATCTCGCCGCCGCTTGTCTGCACACGAAGCCCGCTCTCCCCCTCCGGGAGGCCGATCCGGTAGGTCCCTTGCGAGAGACGGATCGACCGAGCGCCGATCACCTCGGGGATGCGAGCGTAGGGCTCGAGGCGCTCGATCGACGGCTCGACCTCGAGGGTCGGAGCGATGCTCCCGAGCTCGGCGGGGGCGTTGACGACCGCCGGCAAGACCGCCTCCGCAGCCGTCGCGTAGGCCATCAGATCCATCCCTTGTCGGCTCTGACTCTCGACCGCTCGGTCCACCGAGATCCCGAGGTACCCGAGCGAGAGACAGACCGCCGCGGCGATACCTCCCTGCCAGATCCGGTCGCGTCGTCGTCCGCGGCGAACCTGGTAGGCCTCGAAGATCGAGTCGGCTGTGACGCTGAGCTTTGGCAGGCGCTCCTGCCCCCTAGCGCCGCGGATCAAGCGGCGCAACGAAGAGGACGTCAGACCATCGTCTTGCTGGATCGACTTCACGATGCCTCTCCTCTCCACGGCAGGTCCAGCGCCTCGCAGAGGAGCTGCTCGGCCCGCCGGGCGCGGTACGAGACAGTGCTGATCGGTGCGCCGAGAACTGACGCCGCCTCGGTGAGGCTCATCCCCTCGACCGCACGGGCGACGAACGCCTCGCGCAGCTTCGTGGGGAGGCGACCCAACGCAGCGAAGAAGCTCTCCCTCTGCTGCGCCGCCATCAGATCGTCCTCGGGCGTCCCATCCCGCGAGGGGCTGCCGGTCGAATGGGCGACCTCACGGGCTCGACGACGGCGGCTCGACTCCCACCAGTTGCGAACCTTGTTGCTGGTGATCGTGTGCAGCCAGGTGCTGAGCTGAGCGTCCCCGCGAAACCCAGGAAGAGCCAAGAACGCGGCGAGGAAGACCTCTTGGAGCAGATCGTCGACGATCGCCGGCTCCCCCGTCATCCCCAGGATCTGCCTCGCGACGCGATCCCGATACTCGGCGAAGATCTCAGCCTGCGCCTCTCGGTCGCCGACCTGAGCCGCTGCCAAGCGACCCTGCGTCGAACCCCAACCTGCGCGAACACCAACAACCATCGCCCGCTAATTATAACGGAGCGACGGGGCCCTGAGAACGACGATCACCAGCGCAAGCCGAGTGATCCTGCCATGAGCGCGCGGACATCCCCACGGGTGAGCTGAGCTGAGGAGCCGGTCAAGACCAGGTCAGGCAGGGCTACGTCCACACCGACCCGAAGGCTGACCTGAAGTTCGAGCCGCCCCTTGAGCTGCATTCGGTAGTGTCCAATACCCAGGACACTCGCCGCTCCGTTCCAGATCTGCGCCCGGCGTTCACCCTCCTGCAGACGAAGCCACATCGCCCTGGGGATGACCCCTCCGCCGACCCAGAGCCGCTCTTTAAGAAGACCTCTACCACCAGCCAGACCGGCCCCGAGGTGCACATAGACGACCTCGAGCTCCGCCCGTGACGCACCGGTCACACCGACGACGAAGAGCGGTTGAAGATGTCCTCGGAGCAGCTCCATGCCCGCGAAAAGATCTGCGCCCACATCGGAGTCCGAGCGGGCAGGGCGACCGACACCGACCCGCGGGCCCACCGTGAACCAAGCGCGGATTGATGGTGTGGACGCTCGCTCGGCTCGCTCGGCTGGCTCGGCGGCTGGCTCGCTCGGCTCGGGCTCGGGCTCGACGCTGCTCGACGTCACCGGCTGCGCTTCAACGTCACTCTCGTGGATCTCGTCGATCACCAAGGCCAACGCCGTGGCCAATTCCCGGCTCCGCTCCTCGCTCGTCTCGCCGCGAAGCTCGAGCGAGCGCTCGCTCCTCGATCCCTCCTCACCGCTCACCCGGACAAAGACCCTCATCCCCGAGCGCTCCTCGATCTCGATCGTCCACCGATCGACGTCGTCGCCGATGCGAGCTCGCAGTCCCTGCAGGGTCTTCTCCCGATCGATCACGGGATCGACCACCTGCTCACCACCAGCCCCTCCGCGAACGGGCGCTGCCTCAGCTCCTCCGAGCGCGGCGACGAGGGCGATGGCGACTAGGGACAGCACCTACATGTGCCATACCGTGCCGACGTCCGCGCGCCAAGCGAGGAAGAGCGCTCCGGGGAGATCATTCCAGCCCAGCCAGCCGCGCTAGTTGAGGAGTTGGCAGGTCCGCAGGTTGTTCTGCGAGAGGCCGGCGATCACCTCGCCGGTCCGGTCGACGAGAAAACGAATCCGCGCGTCAGTGCTCTCGGCCGCGAGGCTCGACTGCAGCGTCTCGACCTGCGCGCAGCGGCTCGTGGTCACGATCGGCGCGCCGACCATCAGCTCGATGCTCGGCAACAGGGCGCTGACAGCGTAGGAGAGCACTCGCGCGTCGCTGAGCGCGAGGAGACCCGCGATCATCTCGCCATCGTCCGGGCAGAGACAGGCGACCCGCTCGAGCTGGGCGCGGAGGATCTCGAGCGACTGAAGATCGCTCAGCTCCTGCTCGGGGAGCGCGATCGCCTCGACCTCGCGGAAGGAGCGGCGAGGCTCGAGCTCGCGAGAGAGGCGGACGCGACCCAACCCCTCGAGGCGGATGAAGCGACGGCCGTCGGGGAACCGATGGTGCGCGAGGAGACGACCGACGCCGAAGATCTGCTCGACGGGCGGACGCCCGTCGTAGTTCTCCTCGTAGCCCGGTCGGAGCAGCGGAACGCCGATATGCTGACCGCGGGTGAGCACATGGTCGACGAGCTCGAGGTAGCGCGGCTCAAACACGTTGAGCGGAAGCATCATCCCCGGCAGGAGAACGACGTTGGGCAGCGGGAAGATCGGCAGCGCCGAGAGGACTTCTGGCGGGGGCGTGGTTTCGGGCTGAAGCATGCCAAGTCAGTGGACGATGAAGTGTGGCGCGGCTTGTCCACTTCGTCCACTTGCCACCGAAGCTGAGTCCGCCGCCAGCAGAGCTGGCCACCCATCGCCATCACGGCGACCGCAGACCCCTCACAGCGGCGAGGCACCCCCCCGGACGAGGGCTGGCCAAAATGCTCCGGAGAAAAAGGAGCCGGCCGGGACAAGCCCGAGGACATCACCGAGAGCAGACGGTGGGGCACGATCAGCGGTAGAGTTCAGCTTGAAGATCCTGCCGATGCAGGAGCTCACCGCGGATCGACGATGTCGTCACCTCGGTCGGATGCTTGTTGTCGGGGATCGCCAGACAGGTGTGTCGCGCCCGCATCACGCAGCCCGCACCGCGCGCGCCGAGGTGCTCCATCAAGGCGTCGACGACGTCATTGCAGGCCCGCTCCTGGAGCGTGAGCCGGCGAGTGAAGCAGGTGACGAGATCACCCAGGCGGCCGAAACCGAGGAGCTTGGTGTCCGGCAGGTAGGCGACGGTCGCCTCGCCGATGTAGGGGAGCAGGTGATGGGGGCAAAGCCCGTGGTAGGGGATCCGCCGGACGACCACCAAGGCGGTCTCGGCCTCGCCCTCGACGGGGTCGCCGAGGATCGCCGAGGGGTCCATCGCGAAGCCCGCGAGGAAGTGTTCCTGCCAGACCTTCGCGACCCGCTGGGGTGTCCGTCGCAGGTCCTTGTGCTCGAGGTTGAGATCACAGGCTGCGAGCAGCTCGCGGACCGCGACCTCGATCGCGGCGCTCTTCGGCTCTGGGCGGTGCTCCGCCTCGCCCACCTCGCTCAACTTCTGCGGCTCGTTCGACATCTTGGGTCAGCGCTCCTCAGGGGGGGAAGAGGGTAGCGCCGACGTGCCGCCATCGTCAGCGCCGGGCGCCGACGGCTCGTCGAACGCCGCCCCCCTGCGCCTCCCCTCGGCGAGCCAGGTGAGACGAAACCCCGCGGGCTGTTCGACAGGAAGCTGTTCGCAGCCTGCGCACTCGAGGGCCTGACCGTCGACCGTACAATCGCCACAGATCGCGAGGAGCTGGCGGGTCTCCTGGAGGTCCCCGTGGAGCCGCCGGAGCACCTCGATCTTCTGTTGCAGGCGATCGATGTGGGTGTCGATCTCCGCGGTCAGCTCACGGCAAGCCTCACGACCCCCGTCGGCCCGAGCGCGGATGTTGAGGAGAGAGGTGATCTCCTCGAGCGACCAGCCAGCCTCGCGGAGGCTGATAATAAAGTTCAGGCGCTCGAGCTCGGAGGGATCGAAGAGCCGATGCCCGCCGCTGCTGCGGCTCGCGTTGAGCAGCCCCTCCCGCTCGTAATAGCGCACGGTTCTGGGTGTACAGCCGCTCCCTTGAATCATGTCCTTCAAGGTCAGAAAGTTGCCCGCCCGCTTCGCCATAGGAAGAAACGCTGACGTAAGCGCAGGTTAGTGTCAATCCTCCCTCTTTCCCCGACCCCCACGGTGAAATCGATGCAACCCCAGCGAAACGACGCTCCATCGCCCCCTGTCGCCTTGGTCACAGGAGGTGCGATCCGGGTCGGCGCGGCGATCGTCCGCGCGCTCGCAGATGCCGGCTACCGGGTCTGGATCCACTACAACCGCTCCGAATCCCCCGCGCAGACGCTAGCCGAGGCGCTGGGCCCGGCGATCGCCGGCATCTTCTCCGCCGATCTATCCAGACCCGACGACCGCCGAGCGCTCGTCCAGACGATCGTCGATCCAGCGGGCCCCGCCGCCGGGCGCCTAGACCTGCTGGTCAACAGCGCGGCCGGATTCGAGCATGGCGCATTTCTCGCGCGCAGCGATGAGGATCTCCTGCGCGTTCTCACCTTAAACCTCATCGCCCCCCTTTCTTTGGCGCGGGGGCTCGCCCCCGCGCTCGCGACGGGGGAGGGATCCGTCGTCAACATCCTCGACCTCGCGGCGACCCAACCTTGGCGCGGATACGTCGACCACTGCACCGCAAAGGCGGGCCTGGCGATGGCGACCCGGGCTCTCGCGGGCGAGCTCGCGCCGGCGATCCGGGTCAACGGGATCTCCCCTGGAACCGTCCTCTGGCCTGAGGAGGAGCGTTTTTCCAGCGAGGAGGCCCGGGCCAGGATCGTCGCGGGGATCCCGCTCAGGCGGGTCGGCACGGCCGAGGATGTCGCCCGCGCGGTCGTCTATCTCGCGAGAGAACCGTTCATCACCGGGCACACGATCGTCGTCGACGGCGGCCGGTCGGTCTCTCGCGGCGCCGGCCCGTAACCTGCCCTGGCAGGAGCCCCGCACGCTCTCGGCCGCTCTCGCCCCCAGAACTCGCGGTAGAGGCCGGTCCAGCGGCGTTGTGTCGAGTCCGAGTGGGACTTTCACCAGAGGCTGCCGGCGCATCGTGGAGAACCCTCGCCCGCCCGCCGCTCAGCCTCCACGCCGCCAGAAACCGCACGACGACCCTCCAATGTGGCGTCCTGAGCGCTCCTCGCGGCGCCAGAGCCGAGGCGACGTCCGCGATCTGCTCGCCGGTGATGAACTCCGCGTCAGGTGCTTGACCCGCGCAGCCGCGACCCCTATACCTTGCGGCCTTCATCATGGCTGCACCTGAGGAATTCGCCGACACCATGGGCAAGGGCCGCGAGCCCGTGACCCCTCCCGTCAATGATC
>Ga0316189_10000314_pt1 | contig 47927 bp, 68 predicted proteins | sample LowCovwburrow_MG_FD_204930 | JGI IMG/M metagenome (GOLD analysis project Ga0316189, IMG submission 204930) | Coastal sediment microbial communities from Maine, United States - Lowes Cove worm burrow | ecosystem: Environmental > Aquatic > Marine > Coastal > Sediment | place: USA: Maine... | reverse complement strand
TCACCTTACTTAAACGCTAGTTTAAGTCATTTCACATTTAGATTTTCGGGGCGTAGCGCAGCCTGGTAGCGTACCTGCCTGGGGGGCAGGTGGTCGCAGGTTCAAATCCTGCCGTCCCGACCAATTTTCCCTTATTTTCCAGTGTATTAGAGTTGTTCTGTTTTTCTAATATACTGAAACCTTCTACCAAATATATAAACCTTCTACCACTATCACTCTAGCGAGTCAATTTTATCAGTGGATTTTGACTTGATGTAGTGCTCGGTTTGGCTTGCGTTTTCGTGCCCGCCGAGTGCCTGGGCGTACTCAAGTCCGTGTTTGTTTTTCGCGTCTGTGAGTGCTTTGGCGCGTATATCGTGGAACGTTAAATTCCTGTCGCCGACTAAACCGGTTTTTGTTTTTAATCGTCGCCATGTCGAGTTGAATCCGGTCTCGGATATGACGCCACCTTTGGAGTTGATAAACAAATAGGGCGTCAACGGGTGGGCGTTGTCTTTGGTGCGTCGCGTTTTTTTAAGCTTCTTCGCGGACTCGATGGCTGCTTTTAGCTTTGGTTTGTACAAAAATAGTTGCTGTTTGCCGGTCTTGTTCTGCTTGTTATAGAGCATTTCGGGTGCAGCATCGGCGCTTTTGATTTGCAGGATGTCGCTTTTGCGCATACCTGTGCAGTATGCGATATCGATTATCGCCCTGGTCATTTCGTCTGCGTTATCTCTTAAGAGGTCCAGTTCTGCGTCGGTGATGTACCTGTCACGGCCTTTCTCAGGGTGATAGAAAACGTGTTCGCAGGGGTTTGAGTCGTGGAAACCCCACACGATGCAATGTCGGAATATGCTTGATAGTAGCTTGATTTCTCGGTTCGCTGCTACCGGGACGGTTTTGCCTTTTTTGTCGGTTCGGGTTTGCAGGTATTCTTGTAGATGCTTTGGTTGTAGCGCTTCATAGCGCATTTCGCCGAAGACTCGCTTGAGTCTGTCGAGCAAATATTGGCGCTCGCGTCTAGTTTTGGGTGCTTTGCTGGGCAGGATTTCGACCCGGTATTTGTCAATTGCCGCTTTAATAAAGCCGGTGTTGTGCGGGTTGCCTTCGAGCTCGGCGTATTTAAACAGCGCTTCCTGGTAGTCGTTCGATAGTCTGATCCATTTTTTTTTACCATCGACGCGCACCACGTAATAATAAACGTGGTATTTTTTGTACATCCGTGGCGGAAGATCGCGTTTAGCCATGTATTTTGTCGAACCTGGGTTGCTGTTCTGTCGCTCGATCGACGATCGGCCCGCCGAGCATAACCCGTTCAACCTCTGCTTGTAAAACTTTTGGCCTGCCGTCGATCGCCTTTGCAAACCGAATTCGCATGTCTTGCAACGCCTGGATCTGTCGATCTTTGCGCTTTGCGTTGGTTAGTTCTGCGATATCGGTGGGCGATAAAAACATTTTTGTAGTCTATTTCTTACAAAACTTGTTGAATATGGCTATTTTCTGCACTGCTGAAATTTGCCATAGTTTGGTCACGATCATTCTGATCCGCACCACCAGGGATGGTGGATGCTTCCGAGGCCCCTGGTAAGCTTGCTTGCTGGGGGTTTTTAATTCGCATAGATTGATCTCACTGGAGGCATGGATTTTCTGACACCTGCCAGAATCCCGGATAGTCCGATGCGGTGCTTCCATAGTTCTCCATCTACCAACACCTTATATTGATCGATGCGCCCGGTTTGCATTAGCTCGAACCTATGCACTTCTTCACCAAAATCGAAATTTGTTATTACGATGGTCTTGCGCAGATCGGGTAGATCGATGATTGGTTCAGGCGCAGGTGACTCCAGGCGCTTACGTTCCTTGGCTTTGCGCATGTTTTCGTACTTTAATGATTTAGCTGTTTTTCTGTACATTTTTTAACCGGTACCTTGCAAGGTCTTGATAATCTAGTGTTATGCGTCACGTCCATGAGTACGCCATGTCTATTAGCTTATGTAGATCATCTCGGTGATATGTCCCAACATATTGAGGCTTCCCTCCGTACCGTGGAATTTCAAACAAGACATAAACATCATGCACCCGCTGCACTTCCCCTCCACCTTCCTCAAGCCAATTCACATAGCGCCATTGTGTAGGATTCATGGCCTGTAGCTGTTCTAAATCTTTATCACGATCTGGCATCGTTAATCACTCCTGCGCATAACAATACGCTGTTTTGGAATCGCTTCGCTCTCCACAAAGCTATGGGGTTATGTGTCGTTCTTATTTCTCAAATTTGTTCGAAACAAAGCAAAATCTTTTGCAGCCTGTGCCGCCCAATCCTTCGATTCTGCCAGTTGCTTCTCCCTAAACTCGACCTCACGACCGGCTAACGATATCCCAGCTAGAACACTTTCTTCGATACTTTTCCATGCTTGATCTTCGGTTTTGAAGTGAGTGTTTTCAAATATTTGAACCCCGTCGGAATCGTATTCGGGCCATAACCCATCAGGGCAAGAAACCTTTACTGGCTTAGTCATCCCGTCACCACCACGCCACATAACAACAGGTTCAATTTGACCGCCTTTTTCAGCGGCCTTTTTGTCTTTTAGGTACTCTTCAATTTCTGCCATTTTGTTAAATCCTCAGTTTCGTTTCGGCGTCAAATTAACGCGGGGGTTAGCTGCTCACGCTTTTCACGGGTGTAAATAAAATATCCATAGATTCTGATTGGACCTCTTGTAGCACAAATACAGAATTCAATAAGTCGTGTTTTTTCTCCTTCGTGGCATCTTCACCGATAAGAGAATCGACTGCTTTTAGTTTTTCGTAATCGTCTTTAAGTTCTGCAATCTTTGTTTTTATAACTTTATTGATTTTGTCAAAAGTTTTTTTATCGTATTCCCCACAGCTAACAAAGCGCTCATGAATCGGACGCTTTGCGTTCAGTGCTTGTTTCTGGTTCTGGTCTTCGTTCATGGTTCAAAGTCTCGTTAAGTTAGTCGTATGCGCCGCATAGCTTTGGGTTATGCGCCTAGCTGACGCCTGTAGTCATCCCAATATGGGTCTTTCAACCAGTCACCAAAACTTTCGTCTGCCTCTGATTTTAAATATGCTCTGTATCGTCGCTGACCTCTTGTCAGTTTCGGCGGTTTCGGCCTAGTCTCAAAAGCCATTGCCCGCCCTTCTTGGGTTACATAAAAAGTGCGGGAATCTTCATGGCAAAAACTAGGGGAATTTCCTTCTACCATTAACCCAGCTTCGCAGAGTTTTAATAATCCTGGTAAATCACTGTGTCCGCCGCTGGCCTCAAAATAATTTCTGTAACTATCAAATTGTTCAGGGTCGGTGATTCCCAGCGAATGATGTAGCAAAGGATAATAAGCGCATAACAAATCATTGTTGGCAGACACTTTGCCAGGGTGCTCGGTTTTTTGTTCAGTGTTCTTGCTCATTTCATCGCCTATTTAAGTTCGTTTATGCACTGCAAAATTTAGGGTTAAGCGGCTAATCCATAAATCATCCACACTATTAAAGCTAAAACCAGCGCCACGCCGTAACCTATAACCGGCGCTAATGGCCCAGCTATACCACCAGCATTGCGTGTCAACAAATATGCTGCACTAAACCCGCACACAGTTATTATCAGTGGAATTATCCACCCGTGAAAAGTTATCGTTATCATGATTTTTTACCTGCCGCGCAATCACATTTAATAGTCCTCCACCCTTTGGGATGGGCTTTGCTGGGGTGGCACTGAGCGCCGTGGTTCCAGCCAGTGTCGTTACAAATAACGCACTTAACAACGCTATGTTTCTGACCACCTAAACCTGTAATTGATTTGGGGGCAGTGGTCTCAGTTTTATCGGTCATAATTTAAGTCCTCGTTTTCGTTTCGGTGGCAGCAAATAGCCAGGGTTATGTTTCGGCACATTCAAGCTCGTTAAGGGCTTCGAGAAATGTTTTACCGTCATTCATTAATTCAAAATATGGGTCTGGCACGAATGGTTTTTTTCCCACGTAAACCATCATTTTAAAATTACAAAGTTCTTGCATTTCTTTACTGTCGCCGCAAAAGTACCTGTTCTTAGCAGTGTGTTTTAATATTTCTATATGCTCGTTTGTAAGCTCCATATTTCACCTGTTTAAAATTAATAAAAACATAACAATACGCTGTTTTGGAATCGCTTCGCTCTCCACAAAGCTTGGGGTTATGCTCAATACAGCCCTTCGCTGTACAGCTTCATTCCGTCAAGCCCCTTGCCACAGTGCTCTACAAATATTACCTGGTTGGCAGCTTTGGCTACCTCAAAGGCTTCTTCACGGGTCATGTACACGCCGTATTGATCGACAAAGCCCTGGTCTGGATCGTGTCGGCGTAAAAATTTTTTACCGTCGTGTCGTGCTTTGATTTGCTGGTGCATGTCTTTGCTGTAGTGCCGGATGCCGATTAATACGTCGCCGTCACTTGATCGAATTGCGGCACAAACAACGCGGCGGCAGGTTCTCGCATGCGGATAGTTTTCTGGACGCGGGGAATTAAGCCCAATATCTTTAGCCATTTTTTCGCCGTATTTTTCCACAGCATTTGGCTGATCCACTCCATACGTATCTTTAACATGATGCTTTGCGACTGTGTGAATCTCAGATAGGGTGCAATGATTTCTGTCGACGTATCCCGCATCAAATGCGCCTACCATCGAGTCTACAAAATTCATGATTGCTTCGGCTTTGCTTTTATTGTCGACCATCGAATTCTCCAAACATGTCATTCGTCCTGGTGCATCGGATCGGTACTGGTTCGTCTTTTGTGATGAATGCTGTGCAGGTTGGGTTGCCTTCCTGGTCAAATGTCCATTCGCTGGGGTATTCGTCATCGTCGCGCGAGTGGACCATTGTGCGCCCAAGTATTTCGCAGGGTTCACCTTCGCCTGTTTCAAGATCATAATTATCGCGTTCGCATTGAAAGCAGTGAACGGCCGTGAATATTTCACCTTCGGTGCCGTTTGATGGGCGGTATTTTCTTATTGCGGATTGATCAGCCATTATTTAATCTCCCACAACAGTTTTTTTGATATATAAAGGGATAATTCCAAACAGAAACCATCCTTCACAGTAAGTAACTGTACAGCCACCATTGCTTCGTTTTTTCCAAAGTTTATGAATGATCATTGGTCGACCTCCTGGTTGTTATGCATCGCAACCAGTTCTTTCATGGTGTGCGTGCCGATCGTGATGCAGTAGCCTAGTTCGGTGAGTGAGAAGAAGAGATCGCTGCATTCTTCGCACATGTATTTGGTTGCCATTGGGACTTCGCCATCTTCGCCATGGATTCGTTCTTCGATATCCGAGTTGGGTGGTCGCCAGCTTGGGAACGCTGTTGTTATTGCACCGACATCAATCTGGTCTTTGCAGCTTAAACACCGGCCTCGGCGGATAGTGTCGAGCGTTTCATAGTCGGTCGGCGAGTCGTAAAAAAATGCGCAGTCTTCGAAGTCGCATGAGCAGGATAGGGTCATGGTTGCACCTGGTTATTGTTTGCTATCTCTAGCAATACGTCGGCATGACATGCATGGTCGAGTGAGCACCAGCACGCCAGATTTTTACCGCGTAGCTGTTCGATTTCTTCCGGTTCAAATCGGTGTGGGCTATTAGGATGACCGATATAGCTCCGGAACTTTTCAATGGCTTTTTCGCGCCCGTATTGCTCGACTGTGAAATGGTTACCCCATTTGCTGCCCCTGCCGACATAGATAGTGTTGTCGGGCATGCGCCAGCCTTTGGTGCGTCGGCGTTGGATTCTTTCAGGCATTCTAATGTCCGTTAACGGTTCTAAATCAGCAATTGATATGCAGGCTATTTCGATGTCGAGTGTCCCAAATACGGACTTGATTGCCGCTTTGTATGTGCTGCCAAAAAGCGTCGCATGTTGTTTTTTGAACTTCCATATTTTTCCTGTTAGTCGGTTTTGTTTGCCATAGCCTTTGCTGAGTGTGACGTTGCGCCCGATGGCACATGTTTGCTCATTCCATCGCGGGCCGTAGGCTCTGAGTTCTTCGGTTTTTTCGCCTGATGCAAAGGCATCGAAGAACTCTGTTTTTAGTGGGATGAATAATGGGTTCATGATTTTTTGCATCATCAAAAAGGAATATCATCAAAACCATCATCAACAGGCGCGCTGTTGTCTGGTATCGCGCTACCTTCCGTGGCCGCGCGATACGCTTGCCCGTGCGCAGTTGATTTGCCGGGTTCTGGTTTTGGTCGATGGTCGGTGTTGTCGTGCGCTGCGCCTTCGGATTTGCGCCCTAGCATCTGCATGTCGGACACAATGATTTTGGTGGTGTAGCGATCGTTGCCGGTTCTGTCCTGCCATTTTTCGGTTTTTAGCTTGCCTTCGAAGTAGGCTTGCGAGCCTTTGACCAGGTATTGTTTGGCGATTTCGGCGAGCTTGCCGAAGATGACGATGTTGTGCCATTCGGTGTGTTCGTGCTGCTGGTCGGTTTGCTTGTCTTTCCAGCTTTCGTTGGTGGCAACGGAGAAGTTAACCACGGCATTGCCGTTGGGCATTGATCGCAGGGATGGATCGTGGCCTAGTGTGCCGACGATGATTGCTTTGTTGATGCCTCGACTCATATCTGTATCCCAATATAACCAGCCACCCGCTCCACGTGGGGTTCGCGCTTCAAAGCAATGGTGACTGATTGTTCCCCAAGGTAATTTTCTCTAGGACTAGTCGTGACGCCCATACATCCCCCAAAAGGATGCGGTACATGACCGACAGTCGGGTTGTTGTCGCTGCTTTTGACGAGTCCAGCGATTGACTCGTTGTCATGCAGTGTGAGTGGGCGTGGACTCACGTTTTCTGCAATCTGAATGATTGATTCGATGGCGCATTCGAGTTGGTGGAAGTGATGCATTATGGTTTCCTCGAAGGCTCAGGATGCGCCCGAGCCAAATCAGCAATTTCTTCACACAGCACGACGACACTGGCGCGCAGACTGTTCGTTTGCATGTGTTTTTGACGCCTTTCTTTCCACAGTTGGCAAACTTCAGCCAGGTGATCGATTTTGCTGACCATGGGATCTGTTGGCTGGAAGCCGTGGATCGCTGGTTTTGTGGATGGGTGGGACATCATTTATTGTCTCCTAAGCAACGTGACGTTTTCTATCAAATTGAACATTGGCTTCAACCAGTGCTTTTGCCAGGCATGGCACGACTGAGTTCCCGACCATGCGTACCTGTGCTGCTTTGCTTAACTTCTTGCCGTTGATTTGCGGGTCTATGATGTAGCTGTCGGGGAAGCTTTGGGCACGATATAGCTCGCGCGGGGTGAGCATGCGCATGCCGATGTCGGCGATGATGTAGTCTTGTCCGGATACAGTGATGAGGCCGAAGCGTTCGCGGGATGGGATGGTGTGTACTGGATCTTGACAGCTTTGATCTTGTCCACCCGTGCCATAGTATTTGATAAGAAAGGCGCGAACCTCACCGATGTGATTACCACCTGCTGTGATGGTTGGGGCGGGTTCGTCGATTGGTTGGCCGTCTTTGCAGGTGCCGCGTAGCTTGACCATGTGGGATGTGATCAGCGAATGATGATCCTTCGCTGTGATGGTGCCGGTCTGTTCGTTAAGTCCATGTCCAGCGCCGTCGTAGTTGCCGCCATAGTGTTTGGCGAGAAAGGCGCTGACCAGGGCGAAATGTCCGCCTTTGGTTTGGGCGCAAATGGTGCGTAGTGGTTCATCGGCCGGCATGTTGCGTTGGCTGGATGCGTTGGCGCATTCGGTGATGCTGGGGATTATCAGCCCGTGAGCATCGCGGCTCCCGACTACTGTGTTCATCGGCTTGGTTAAACCCTGTCCACGGAAACTTTCACCACTATGGTTACAGGTAACAATAAACGGCTCCGCAGCATCAATAACAAAGCGTTTTATCCCTTTGGCAATTCGCTTCATGGTGTTTTGTGCCAGTGGTCGGCGCACGTTTGCTTTTTTGCCTTCTTCTTTGCTCAGGAATATCGATGGTGTTGGCAGTGTCCAGTCGATGCACTCAGCTGCTGTGCGCCAGGGTAGTAACTTGCCTTGTTTGACTGCGTCACTTTTGGGGTCGCCATGCGTGGGCCTGGGCCAGACGATGGGACGACCGTCGCACCGGGCGATTAAGAACAGGCGTTTGCGGATGGTGGGCGCGCCGTGGTCGCTGGCGCGCAGTATTTTCCAATCGACGATATATCCCTGGCGTTCGAGTTGGGATTTCCAGTATTGAAAGGTTTGGCCTTTGCGTAGCGGGCAGGGGAATAGTTTTGGGGTGCCGTCTGGTTCGTAAATGGCTCTACCTGTTTTGGCGTCAACCGCAATATTGAGCGGGCCCCAGTCGGCGAACTCTTCGACGTTTTCCAGCATGATGATTCTGGGGCGAGCCTGTTTGGCCCATTTGATGACGACCCAGGCTAGCCCGCGAATCTTTTTGCTAACGGGTTTGCCGCCTTTGGCTTTTGAGTGGTGCTTGCAATCTGGGCTAAACCAGGCAAGCCCGACAGGTCGGCCTTTGCAGGCGTTGCGTGGGTTTATCTGCCAGACATCCTCACAGTAATGCTTGCTGTCAGGGTGGTTGGCTGTGTGCGTGGCTACCGCTTCAGCGTCGTGATTGATAGCGATATCAACCGGTCGGCCCAATGCTTGCTCGATGCCAAGCGATGCGCCACCGCCACCGGCGAAGTTATCGATAATCAGTTCCCGGTCCCTAATTTGATGACGTAGCATTGCCATTACCAGTGCCGATTGAAAGCAGGTGATCTGCGCAAGGGATTAATCTGCTCTTTCAAAAACGCATAAGCCTTAGCTATATCCTCAAAAATAATCCAGCCTTCGATTGTGAATTCATACCTGCAAGTGCCATCCTCATACACGCGCAGGCGTGGGCGTTGTGGGCTCAGGTGATTTGCTAGCCCTGCTTTTATCATTGGGTGGTTTTGTTTTGCATGGGTTTAATCTCCAATGTCACAAACGCGCTACGGCGTCATGTTTTGTATAAAGAAACTGATTGATTGCCTTGTGTTGCACTTGTATTTCGAGCCATTCACTCTTTATTTTTTGGTTCGTCTCGGGTTTGATTTCGGTGAAGCCTCTGCTGGTGAGTTTGTGCGATTTTTCTTTACCTACGAAAAAGGCCAGGTCGATTAATCCCTCTCGCGTGAGGCGTTGGACTGCGTTGCGCGTGCTGCTTATGCAGTAGTTGTATCCGTCTGTCTCTTGGATTTCGGCGATAGTCAGGGCTGGATGCGTTTTGAGCAGGGCAAGTATTTTTGATGCGATGGTCATGATTATTGCGCCTCGTAATATTCAAGCAGGTCGTCTGGCACACCCCAATCATCGGCGTGGACGAATATTTGTTCCTGCAATTTTGGCAAGGGCTGTTTGCAGAATGTTCGCCAGGCGTCGGCGTCCATCCAGTTGTCGCGCACTGACGTTGGTGTTGCGTTGATCAGCTCGTCTTTGGTTTTTAACCGGAAATAGTCGAGGTCTATTTTGTAGTTACCTTCGAGTTTTATCTCACAATGGTGTGCCAGCCGTCGCAGGTTAATTCGGGTCATGCTGGCCAGTGCTTTGTTGACGATTTCGAGTGATAGCTCACCGTGATCGATGTGTTTTTTTAGCGTGAGATTAATGCCATGTTTGTAACCATCCTGATGGCTGATATCAGGGTGTGAGAGTCCGCCGCCAGTCATGTAGCCGTTGGCGTTGCCAGGTGCGCCAGCTGCTGCCCATAGCAGTATGGCAAAGATGCTTTCCTGGTCTTCGGCCAGGTGCCGCGCTAGCTGATACCTGAGCCAGTTATCGAGATATTGCTGTGTTTTTTCGACTCTGCCCGCTGCCAGCGCTTCGGCTTGCAATGACGTTGCTTTTGGTTCTGGTTGTTGCTCGGACTCAACAGCGTCGTGGCCTTCGTAGCTTTCGGGGTTGTCGGCTTCTGGTGATGTGGGCGATGGTGCTTTTTTGGGCTCTTTGATATCCCATCCCGCTTCGCGCTGTGCTTTGGCTACTGTTTGCTTTTGCTCAAAACAATCGTCATTCAGACAAAAAACTTCTTCGCCATTGTTTCGGGTGGTGAGTTTTTTGCAGGTTTTGCAGTCTTTGCAGGTTGCCGGGTCGAAGTAGCGAGGCTCCTGGTTCGATGGGTAGTGTATGTCGATATAGTGATTGTTAAATGCCTGGGAGATTGTGTCTTCCAGGTCGATGACTGTGGGCGCTCGGCCTTCGGCAACAAGATCCATTTCGACATCAGTACGGATGTCGGCCATGACGTCATCCAGTCCGTGGGCACTGAGAATATATTTGCCATGGCTTGGGGTGAGGGTGCCCGCGTTGATTAAGTCTTGCGCCCATTTGGGTAGCTTGAGCAATCGACGGTATGCGCTAACCTGCTCGCGACTGGGTTCTTTGAGTCCGCGCGCTTTCAACAGTTTGGGAATGTCGGCATTGCGGACATTGTGGATGCTGTTCAGGTCTTCATAAAACTGCGCGATCTCCATCGGTTTGAGCTCGCTTTGCAGGTTGTCGGCAACCTGTTCGATTAACCGGTCGATCGGGCCTTGTTGGCGAATGTCGATTATCGCGGGGATGGTCTCTCTACCTGCCATTTTGCTAGCACGATAGCGACGCTCACCGTGGATGATGAGGTGCTGATCATCATCAACATGGCGTACCAGGATCGGCGGAATTAAACCATCGGCGCGGATGAACTGGGCGAACTGTGCGAGTTCGTCGGCGTCGAATAACCGGCGTGGCTGGTTTGGGTCGGGCTGGATTTTGGCCAGGGGTAGGTGGGTGATTACTTCCATTTCTGGTTGGTTGGGGATGGCGTTCATTTTTGTTGGCCTCCAAACGGCGTCCGTTCACTATTAAGCGAGGCGGGCGCAACCTTCGAGGCCCAGTCTCTATTTTCATCCACATTCAAAGGCTGGTGAAACAGGGTGACGCTTCTATGCAGGTCGGTGGCGTCCCCTATATGTTCAATAAAACCCCAGTTCTGGCGGACTTTGCTATGCATAAACAGAGTCCAGGTCTCGGGCTTTGGGTTGGTGATCCGATGAAAAGCAGCACCGCTGATGTAGTTGATCGGTCGCCAGTAGCGCGATATCAGTTTGTTGACCGGGCCGCGTTTGACGTCGAGGTAGTGCATGCGTTCTTCGGTGTAGCCGCCCGCGAGCACGATGGCGAGTGAGTGCGCCCAGGGATGATTGTGCAAGTGTCGTTCACTGTCGTCGGATATAAAACGATGCAGGTAAAAGCTGATGCCGAGAAACTTGCCGATGTAGTGGCGCTCTAAATACGGCTTGTTGTTGATTTTGATCAGGCGCATTGGCAGGTTGCCAGCGATTTTGTAGAGTAGTTTTTCGATCATGCTGCTACCGCCTGCTTTTTTGTCTTTTTGGGTTGATTGCCGGTGAGTATTTTCATAAATGCTTTGTCGTTGTTTCTGGCTGACAGCCGCCATTCGCCATCGCTTTGATAAAAGGCTTTGCCGTGCACACCGATTTTGTAGGTCAGTCCGCCGATAGTTGTTGTGTTGGTTTTGGCCATACCTAACCCCACTCCATCAATTGTTGGTAAGCTTCTTCGCGCGGGTAAAAGGCGTTGCTGTCGGGTGCTGACCAGTTGCCGTCGCCGTCATGGCAATAACCGGCTGCATGCAGTGCGCTGATTTCGTCGCGGACTTGAATGTTAGTCAGGCTTTCGGGTTGATTGGGGGATGAGTACATGTCTATCTCCGGTTGCTGATTAGTTTGGCTTCGGTTTCGAGCAGTCGGTCGCGGATGTTGTCGATTGTTTTCTGGCAACGATGACGGCATTCTGGATTTTTAAATATGCCCTTTTCGAGTCGGTTCTTTAGATCCGCGAGCGAGTCTCTGTAAAATTTTGCCTGCATCTGGGCTGCGCCGAATTCGGTTTTAGGGACGAGGCTCGTCATGATCACGCGACCAGTGTCAGTTTGGGTTTTTGCACTGCCGCTGGCGTGCCATAAATCCGGTTGGATTGCTCGGTGTAGTTAAAGGGCATCAGTCCCGCCGCGATGCGCCTGGCGTTGTAGCGTGCAAAGCGATCCATGTTGTTAGCTTTCTGGCGCTTGTTGCGCTCGGCATCGGTGCTGGTGATGGTGCTGTGATGGCTGGCGCGGATTTGGTCGGCTACTGTGATGATGATTGGTTTCTTGAGAAACGGGGTTGTTGGTTTTTTCGGGTTCATAAAGTTCGGCCTGTCTAATTATCCACGGTTCGGAATGGCGAAAAGATTAGGACTACCGAACTAATAAGTCAAATGTTTTTGAAATTATTTTTATAGGGGGGGTGGGATGAAGGCAAAAAGAAGGGTTTGGTTTCTTGAGAAACGGATAGGGATTTCGGTAGTTTGTGCAATACTATATTTGCCCTTTTGATTTGGTTTTTACAAATGCGACTATCATGCGTTTTATTACTCTTTTTCGGCTTGCAGCCTTTCAATGCGGGTGCAGACTTTTTAGATTGCCCTTGTAGGGTTGTCAAAGTTACCGATGGGGATACCGTCCATGTCCTCGATCAAACAAAGACAAAGCATAAAATTAGGCTAGGCGGGATCGACGCACCCGAGAAGAAGCAGGCATTCGGTCAGAAATCTAAACAAAACCTATCTGGCTTAGTGGCTAGTAAGAATGTTGAGGTTGAATACAGTAAGCGCGATCGATACAGCCGAATCATCGGTAAGCTGATAATGGATGGTCGGGATATCAATCTGCTACAGGTCAAACAGGGCTATGCTTGGCACTATAAGCACTACCAAAAAGATCAGTCCAGGTTAGACAGGGTTTTATACGATTCCGCAGAGAACGAGGCCAGGGCCAAGACAATAGGGCTTTGGGCTGCGCCTGCTATCCCACCTTGGGAGTTTCGTAGGAAGTAGGCGCAATAAGGGCGCCTATACTCAAGAATAAGCTGAAAGAAAAGATCAATTTGTTTAGTCCAAAGCGGACATTCAATTATTAGGGACGGGCTTCTGCTAAGTGCCCTTTGCGGACTTTAACGTCGAAAACCACTGGCAATTTTTAGCTGCGTAATATCGTGGAGTAGCTTAAATCTATCCATGTGGATTTTCCTTTTTAGTAGCAAAAATACGTTCATACCAACTTTTCTTTTTTTCTTGTTCAAAAAACATCTTTAACCAGTCTTTATAATTATCTTGATTTGGCCAGATAGCTTTTGCCTGAGGCGTGTCAAAGTGAAAACCTGAAATTTTGTCAATTTTCTTACCGTGTAGTTTTTTATAGATATTCCTAAGCTTATTTCCATGCTTTCTTAAATCTTCACAAAGTAATGAACTGAAGAAAATCACATCATCTGCATATTGATATAAACCTTCCGTAGTATCCAGGTATTCTTGATCTACACTTCCATCAGTCAACGGAAAACCAAAGTAGTAATCAAGCTTTTCCTTTTGAGAAATAGTTGGCAATAAGCTTTTGAAATTTTCTATGACCTTGTTTCGACGATTTAGGCTAGAACGCATTGTATCAATCGAGGTAGAAAGAGTAGAAATGAGTGCTAGAGGGCGTCCTCTAAGAGTTATTTTTTCATAGCCATTCATTTCAAGAAGCTCAATTGGAATGTGAGGCATATCAAGAGTCCTTAGGTCCATATCGAATTGTAGGGCCACATCCGGTGTACTCTTCAAAGCATTCTCAAAAACCTTTCGACCCCCCATATAACCTTTGTAAAGTTGTTCTAAATGCTGATTCTTTAAGCTAAGTATTGAGTTACAAATAAGAAAAGCTGATGAAATCGCTACATTTACAGCCCTAATTTCTTTTTCTATTTCTTCTCTTTTCTTTGTATTTAAAGCAATTTTGTGTGCGGCAAACGCGCCTGCGAATGCTCCTCCTAAGGCTCCCAAGATAGTAGAAAAAAATTGTGAGTTTAGCAGAGCGTATAAATTCTCATTCTGAAACTCATAGATAAATTTGAATATAGCTTCCATAAATAAAACTTCAACCTTAGATTGCTATTGGCAGCTTGATTATGCGACACACATGAATACTGACTTATATGGCACGCAAAAATATTGACTTATGTTACAAGATTTTCGCAAAATATTCTCACGAAAGGATAGTTTACTCAATGACCGCAATGTGCCGTTTGCCGACCTTCAAATCAAATTTCTGAATAGCCGGTTAGTGCCCTTACCGGTCATTAACGCGCGGCTGAAAGCCATCGCATTGAACACCTTGTTAGTTGCTTTTTTCATTAGTAAGCCTTGTAATCTTTGCAACAACAACTTTCCGTAATGTTATTTTATCGTGACTATAGTGAAGCATCCTGTGACAGTTTGGGCAAACAGAAACTGTATTATTTACTGTGTCGCTACCACCTTCTGCTAAAGGTAAAACGTGATGAACTTCTAAGTATGGTTCGCCATTTGACTTTATGAACGGTGCTGGCAAATCACAAGCCTCACACACACCATTTGATTGTTTTAATACCCAAGCCTTTACCTGTGGGTCTCTTTCATAAGCCAGCACCTGTTGCATTTTCTTATTCGGCTCGTAATACCCTCTAGGCTTACTTATTTCTGTTTTAATTAATGAGTTTACTTTTTTCTCTAATACGAAGTAGTTACTTGTCGGTTCACTAACTAAATCGTGAAAACCTTTACTGTCGATTTTTCCTTGATAAATATCTCGCCAAAGGTCAAAGCTTATATTTTCATTGTGAATGAGTATTCTCTTCGTTGCGTTTCCACCAATTTTACTTTGATCTTCTTTTAGATTTAATTGTTCTCGACCAATGGCTAATCGTGTTTCTCTTACTGTTTCCAGTCCAATTTTTATATACCTATCACCATTAACTGATAAGGCCCTATTTTCTATATCAGGATAAAATTTCGTTAGGTTTGTTGAAACAACAAAAACTTGGATAAACGGGACACCAAACTCGATTAGTCTTTGTAGGACAAGTTCAAAAGCTTCGTTATATTTCTTATTTCTTCCACCTCCCATAGACTCAAGAACTAACCCAGCGTAGCCAGATATTTCTTTAAGGTTACATTCTGAATCTAGTTTTTTTCCAGAAGCATCTATGACGGTTGGCACTGAAATTCCTTAGCAACTAACAACTTGATTATATGATAAACACGAATATTAACTTATGTTACAACTTTTTCTCATGATCTTCTTGCTCAATGTCTAATATGCCAACGTCCGCAATGTGCCGTTTTGAGCCGTTCGCAAAATCTGTTCGAATAGCGGCTTTGTGCACTTTATAGTCATTCGCTAATGGCCCTGTTTTAGCCTGATACTCTTATCGATCCGATTCGCTGTCGTATGATTTCGCAGCATTTTTCAATTTCGGAAAGAATTTCGTCTCGGTTTTTTTGTGCAGTTTCCCAATATTCATTGGAATAAGGATCTTGACGCTTATACCAAACTGATTCTGAATGGGCCAGTTTCCAGAGTTTGTTCATGCTCTCGAAAACGATTTCTGAATAGAACGGACGATTTTTGTCTGTCAGATCGGTAAACTCATTTATCGAATCTACAAACCTCTTTAATCGCTTTATTTTTCGTTCTTCATCTGATTCGCTTGGATTTATATAATCTAACTCAGGTCTTAAAGAAAGTGCCGCTTTTCGGAGCTCAATTAGCTTTGACCAAAGCTCCTCATAAATTTCAAATTCTTTATCGAATTGGACTTTGTGGATGTGAAGACCCTTATCCAATTCGGCCTTAAGATTTTGGTTAGTTGCATCCAATTGCGCCTGGATGCCTTGGAGTTTCATATCGTGCTTTAATTTCTCTCTGCCCAGCACTCTAGCAATCCAGAGTTTTCCGAGGAATGCAGCCAAAGAAACTATAACAACAGACGTTCCGCCGGCGATGGCTAGTACTTGATTTATGACTTCACTCAATTCCATTCGTCTACTCCAACGCGCTAACACATGTTATTTACCACACACAATATTGACTTATGTAGCAAGATTTCCGCATGATATTCTCACGTAAGAGTAGCCATATCAACGTCTGCTCAGTGCCGAAAACGGGCTTAACCAAAGCAAATCTCAACGTCTGCTATTCAGGATTGGTATCTACTCACCAATTGCAAGCCGCCCTTAACGGTTGAATTTGATTTTTTAAATCGCCTAGTAAAAAAGTGACGGTACGGCTACTACCATCATAAACCGTGTAACGGAATATCATGCTTTCGTGCTTCATCATTGTTTTTATAGTGGGAATGGCTTTGCTGAAAAAAAGGGCCTTTTTATCTGTTGAAACAGAGAATTTTTCATCCTTCGCTTTGTTGTTGCCGTAGCGAACTGTGGCTGTATTTCTTTTGCTGCCCAAATATTCATTGGCGACGACATAAGCCTCTGTTTTGTTCTCCTGGCAACGCAGTGTGAGTTCCTGCTTAGTGTATTCTGCTTTTAATGTCATGAAGACTCTAGGGCTGTCGTCTATCGGGGATTTTGATTCGCGGGTAATCCATTCGTTAAGCAGCCCTAAATTTTTTGATAAGTCGGTGTTTGCTGTTTTTGGGGTTTTGGTTTTTACCGGGTTTGTGTTTTGGTTGGACAGAAGTTGCTTTAATGATTTAGCGCCAAGGAATTCATCGACCGATAAGAGTGGGACGCCCAATTTTTTGTAGTCGTCACATAGTGATGATCGCGATACCCACGTAATTGCATCTTGCACGTCTTTAATCTTTGGCTTTTTGCCTTTATCGGATAGTGTAATAGTGATTTTATCGCCGGGCTTTCTGGTGACGTTGTAAATCACCAAGTAATCATCTGGTGAATTCTCGAGTATAGCGGAAGAGGCTATCATCAGGTTGCGTTTATCGACGCAGGTACCAAGGTCATATTTTGATAGCAAACCGGTCTCACCTACGGCCAGACTGCCAATAGTGAGGATATCAAAGTGTTTGATGGTGTCCATGTATGAAGCATCTACTTTGAACCCTTCGGCGTTGGCTGATGCTGAAATTAGGCTGCCTAAGAGAAGCAGGCTGGTCAGGGTTTTGTTCATTTATGCGTCCTTGTCAGAAAACTAAATCCCGAACGAGCAGATCTCGAAGCCATCCACATCGTTATAAAGTCCCTGGCAGTCGAATGGCGGTAGTTCGCCAATGCTTTGATTGACTCTAGTGGTCGCGCCTATGATTTGGTATTCGGCAAAGTTAAACCGTGGTGTGCTGGGTAATAATTGCTGCTCGTTGGTGTTAGTTTTTAATTCGGTGATTTGTGATCTAAGCGCTCGGTTGTCCAGGTTGTAAAGTATCGTCATGGGGCCCAATATCAGTGCGCTTATGGTTAGCACTATGATTTGGTAGGTTGGTATAAAGGGCTTTGAGACTGGCTTTTGTTGTTTTTCTACCGCTGTTTTGACTGTGTCTTGCAGAAGTTGTATGAGTTTTTCATCCTTGTTCATTTAAATGCACCATTTTTAAAATAAAGTCGTCGCTAAGGTCTTTCGATTCCTTATCGAGCAATATTGTTTGTAACAAGTTGACGATATGCTTTTGTTCTTCTTCTGTCCAGTTATTGAAGCGTTCCGCGCCTATGCCGTTGTCAATAATGTGACGTACTCGAAGGAATGCTTCGGCGGGGATTGATTTTGTCTCGATGTGGACTGGGTCTTTGTTTTCTGAAACCTGGTAAACGGCATAGGGTAGAGTTTTTTGATAGTTGGGGCGCATGGGTAGTGTGCCATTAGCGAGCCATTCCGGCGTTACGTTAAGCGCTTTTGCTGCTTTGACCAGGTTTTCGCCTCTGATGTATTTGGTCTTGCCTGATAGCCAATCTGACATCGTTGCTTTTGATATTTTTATTGCTCTGCACAAATCCGCGCCTCTCATCGGCGGGGAAGTTTCAGACATTGCTATTTTCAATCGTTCAGACAGTACGGCCATCCTTACATTTTGCATATAAAAGGTTCGTAAGGGTTGACTTTTAAGTTCGTTAGTCCTAACTTTCGGGCTATGCATAATATTGATCCCCTTATTCCAGTTTCTGAGGCCATTGCTTTTGCCGGTTCACAGGCCAAATTGAGTCGAATTCTCAGTGTTGGCAAGTCGTCGGTAAACGAATGGGTGTCGAGTAATCGTGATTTTATCCCGCCATTGCAAGCCTGGCGTTTGTGGCGCATGTCGCTGAAACGCTTTGGCAATTGTTTGCCTGAAATTATTGACGGTGGGGATAGCAATACTCATCCCCTAAAACTAACCGCATAAGCCCATTAATAAAATGGTCAATTTCCCATTAATAACCCTACTTTTCCCAACTCAGCTATTGGAGTGTTCCGATGATCGACCCTGATTCAATTACACACGATGTCACGGTGGCGGCGTTTCGCCTGGCTTTTATTAGACGGGTTGGTGTCGGCAAGGACAAGGTTTCTTATAGCGATTTGCAAGATGGCACAGGTATTTTGGTGAAGACCTTAAAAACCTACGCGGAAGGCAACAACATGCCGCAGGTGGATAAGATATTTAAGCTTTGTTTGTTTTTCGGGACTGATTTCGCCAGCGAACTTTTGGCGATTATCGGGATGGGTGGCGTCGATTGGGTAGAGAGCGCTGACTCAGTCAACGCTTTGGCTTCTGCTGCGAGGCTGTCGCAAGCCGTCAGTGAAATTACCGAACGTCTGGTCGATGGTGTCTGGTGTCACCGCGATTGCGCCGCTATGGGGCCAAAGTTGCTCGCGTTGTCGAGGGTGTTGGAAGAGCAGGGCAAAGCGATGCTCGACAAGGTGCCGCGATGATGGAATACGACCCTGGCATTGTTGGCTTTGTTGTCATCTTTGGCGTTTATCTTGTGGCAACTGGGTGGCGTTGTGATTGATTTTTTGAGGGTTGGTCGATGAGCGATTACTACCCCAATTCATTCCAAGTGCCTAATTCTGTCGTTGATGATATTGCGGGACGGGTGTCGGCCAAAGCGTTCGCTTGTATCATTTTCATCATCCGTAAAACACGGGGTTGGCATAAACAAAAAGACTCGATTCCAGTCACGCAATTCAAACAGTTTTTATGCACAAAAGACGAACGCACTGTGCAAAAAATCCTGTCCGAATTGGAGCGTGAAGGCTTGATTATTGTCACCCGTGAGCTAGGCAAAAAGAACGAATATGAGCTGGGTGCTGTCTTCGGTGATTCGTCAAAACTACCCACAAAAAATGCAGGTGCAAAAGATGCTACCACCCGCAAAAAATGTAGCGAACCACCCACAAATAATGTGGGTGCCACCACCCACAAAAAATGTGGGTCTTCAAAAGACACTATACAAAACCCAAACACAAAAGGGGGTGCGTGTGATCTTTTTATAAAAACTTATCCACAGCAGGTCAAAGCAAAACAGATCCGTGAAGAATGGACTGAGTTGAACAAACAGCTAAATCTTGACGAACAAATCGACATGATCATTGCTGATATTCAGCATCGCAAAAAATCAGATCGAAAATGGAAAGCTGGCTATTCACCTGACCCGTTGAATTATCTCAAAGGCGCTCGATGGAACGATGCGATTGATCCAATCAGGCAGGAGGATAGGCATCATGCGCCTGGGTCTAGTAACCAGGTTCCGACGAATAACAATCAGCTGGTCACCTGGGCTGATCAGTATGGATATCCAAAACCGCGACCCGGTGAAGACTACGAATCCTATCGGCAACGATTGCACCGAGCCGTCGCAGAGAGAGACCGTCAAACCGATGACTGACATTGACAAGACATTCCACTCATCATGCAAAGCCAATGGTTGCCCATTAGCCGCGACCGTGGTCACTCATTGGTACGAACCCGAGAAGAAGCGTGACCCTCGCCTGCCGCGTTGGGGTGTGTGCGAGTATCACTCGGAGGCACCAGGCCGTGAGTGGACGGCCACCACGCGCAAGATCATAGCCAACATCAAAACCATTCGGTTACATCAAGCTATGCGCTCCATTGCCGACAGTAGGATTAAACCGATACCTGGCGAGCAGGTGTCAGTGTGGTTGGATCGTTGCGCCAGAGTCATCGACGATGCAGTGCTGCCAAACGTTGCACCGGTCGCAGTCATCCCAGACGATGCCTTCGCAGCACTGCGCAACCATCTATCAGCACCAGGTGAGCATTGATGTCACTCCCCACAAAAAAAGGTACTTCCAGCCCCTTCACCGTACACGGGTACGAAGCTCGCGGGTTTTCTGTAGATTTAGGATTCTCTGATGCGTTTCGTTTCATGAGGTTGGTATGGATATAGACGTTAATAGCCTTCGAGCGTTTTTGGATACCGAACCCGTTGCCGACAATACGCGTGATATCGATTTTAATTTCGAAACAGTATCGGAAAAGACAATGGACAGCGGACTCGAATCGATGGCAGATCGCATGTATCAAAAATTTTGCCGAAAACATTACGCGCTGATCGCCGACATGGCGCAAATAGGTCTGCCCGATGTTGGTCATCAGTTTCGTCTGGTGACCCGCCGATCTTTCAACGCGATTCAATTTGTCGAATTTGTTGCGAACAACGAAACGATTGTTGACCTGCGCATGGTGGTCTACTCAATCAATTTTCAGGCTGCTGAGAAACTGGTTGAGTTGATCGATGCGGGCAAAATTAAAGGTGCCGAAATACTAATCTCGAACCTGCGCAACGGAGCGCATCGAGAAAAAGAGCGGGTCATGAAAGACCTGTTTATGTCGCACGAAAAAATCAAATTATTTTACTGCTCGTCACATGCGAAGTTGCTCAGCTGCTCGACTGAACAAGGCAATCATTACACCATCGAAGGTAGTGGAAATATGTCGAACAACAGCCGGGTCGAGCAATACGTCATCGACAATGACGAAGGTTTGTTCGAGTTCACCTGCGCCTGGATGAATGAAATTAAAGAATTCTTAAAAGGTAAAAAGGAACTGGAAGTATGCGGGGAAATTAATGGCTGATGGTCAGACGGTCGATGTTCAGAGCCTCGCTGCTTTATTTGAGTGCGATCCTAAAACGGTACAAAATCTGGCAAAAAATGGAGAGATACCCAAAGCAGCGCACGGTGAATATTTACTCTGGCCGAGTGTGCAGGGCTACATCCGCTATTTGAAAAGCTTGAACGCCCGCAAAACCAAATCCGAAAGCGCTGAGCGTCTAAGACTGACACGCGCCCAGGCAGACAAGATCGAACTTGAACTTGCTGTCACCTCAGGCCGACTGGTTGATGTTGCAGGCTTTGAGACCGCACTCGAAGCATCAATCGTGTCGGCCAAAACATCGCTTCGCCAATCAGCCCGAAAAATCAAAGAATCAATCCTCGAAACCCATGGAGTCGAAATTGACATCAAGTGCATTACACGACATATCGACACAGCCCTTGCCAGACTTGCTGAATGTCAGCCAGAACTGGACGAAGGCGCTGCGTCGAGCGTGGACTAACTGGCAACCACCCGCCGATATCAGCCGCACACAATGGGCTGATAAATATCGCAGGTTGTCGAGTGAGTCATCCGCCGAGCCTGGCGAATATAGGTCGATGCGGACACCGTGGGTTCGTGGCATCCAGGCTGCTTGTGATGACCCGGAAGCCGAAATGGTCGTCAACATGAAAGCCAGTCAAACCGCTTATACCGATGGTGTCGTCGTCAACGACATGATGTACCGAATCGACAACGAGCCAAGCGGCATGATAGCCATGTTTGCAAAGCGTGAAAGTGCAGAAGACTTTGTCGAAGAAAAGCTAGGCCCGGCAGTTAGAGCAACGCCCCGTATGAAAGGCTTGATCGACATGGAGACCACGCGCAAAGCAGGTGTCAAAAAGCTCTATAAAAAATTCGTAGGTGGTTTTTTAAAGCTCGGCGGGTCAAACTCGACCGGGTTAGTAAAATCAACCAGTGCCCCGGTAATTTACGTCGAAGAACCTGACGACGCGAATACAAATATCAAAGGGCAGGGTGACTCAATCAAACTACTGATTGATCGTTCCAAAACTTTCGAATATCGCAAAATCATCTACGGTGGCACGCCCACTGTCAAAGACCTGAGCGCCATCGAAGACGCCTACAAAGCCTCCGACCAGCGCAAATACTATGTCCCATGTCATGATTGCGGCGAAAGTCATGTGCTTGATTGGGTCAACGTTAAATGGCAGGAAGACGCAGATATCAATCACGAGATCTATGGCCGAGCGCGCCTGGACACCGCCGTCTATGTTTGTCCAAAGTGCGGGTCAATCTGGGACGACAAACAAAAATTCGCCAACGTCCAGGCTGCCGAAACCACAGAAGGTGCTGGTTGGATCGCCCACGCCGAATTCCATGGCACCGCTGGTTTTGGATATGTCAGCGAGCTATACGTGCCATTTCGCGCCAGTCGCATGTCCAACCTGCTCAAGCGATACCTCGAAGCCCGGCATAAATTTAAACAAGGCGACGACACCGATTACATCACCTGGGTCAACACCAGCGAAGGCAAACCCTACGAGTACGAAAATAACAACCTCGACTCAGAAGCCCTGGAGAAAAAAGCCGAAATTTATCGAGAAATGGAAGCACCTACCGGCGCGCTCAAAATTACAATTGGTATTGACGTTCAGCACGATCGGTTTGCAATTATCATCAGAGCATGGGGCAGGGGCGACGAAAGCTGGCTTATCTATTGGGGTGAGATATTCGGGATTATCACCGACAAGCAAGACCCGGTTTGGGACGAACTCGAACGGCTCATTTTCAAAACCCCGGTTAATAGCGCCGATGGTTACCAGATCCATCCCAGCGCGGCATCAATGGATACATCAGACGGCGGAACGTCCGACCAGGTCTATGCATGGATTCGCGCAATGAAGAAAAAATATAACCGGACCAAAATAATACCGGTAAAAGGCGCTAGTGACGAACGCGGCGAAAAAGAAATATTCACACCCACCGGTCGGGCTGTCGATCATCGTACTCCAACAAAAGCAAGTAAATACGGCTTACGTATATTCATGGTCGGCACCAACAAAGCCAAAGACCTGCTCAGCAGCCGCCTACAGCTAGAGGGTGCCGGGCCAGGCAGGATGCATTTTTATAAAGATGTGCGCAAAGACTACTTCGACCAAATTACAGCAGAAGTCAAAGCCCCTTCGAGGCGGTTCAGAGGGCGTAAAATATGGCAGAAAAAATCAGGTGCGCGCAATGAAGCGCTCGATTGCGAAGTTTACGCACTGCATGCATCGCGACATGAAAAAATCCACTTACTCACCCCTGGGCAATGGGATGACATCGAACATCAACTAAAACAAGAAGACCTGTTTACCCCACAGATACCCGCGCAGCAACAAACCAAACCCCAACCCAGTGCCGCCACAGGCACGCACGACAACATAGAATCGAGTGACCCATGGCTATAGCAGAAGAACAAAACTTAGATTTGTTAGAAACCCTGCATGACGAAATGGTGGCAGCCGCGAGGCGTCTTGGCGTAACGGCAAATGTCTCGGTCGATTTAGCCATGGCAGTCGAGTCAGGTATAAGACGGCGATGTGGTGGCGATAGCTGGTATGTGCCTACAGAAGACAAAAGCGCGAGGGATAGTTTCATATTTGTCGCTTATAGCAGTGGCGAACCAGTGAAAGAAATAGCGCATCGAGAAGGCATGCATGTCACTACTGTTTATCGGATTTTAAAAGGCTACGGGGTTTCTTGGGAAACGGATGGCTGAACCTTGTCGCATTTCTTCCCTAAAAATGCAACTCGCTTTGCGGCATAAATACGCCAATCAAAATATTGGAATATTAGAAATGCCTAAGATGCGCGCCAAAATGAAAGTCGCTCAAGTTGAAAGTCATTCCGAATCTAGTCAGACATTGCACTTTGGTGCTGTGAGCAAATCCGATGGATACCCCGAAGGCGGACTGGATGAGAACAACACTTTTGCCACTTATACACCTTCGGCTGATTTAACAATGCTGGTTAGCAATCCATCTTTGGTTGGACAGTTCGAAGTCGGCGAAGAGTATTACCTCGATTTCTCAAAAGCCGACTAATGACACACCACATTGCTGAAACCGCTACTAATGCCGCGCATAAAGTCACAGTCAGTTCTGGTGTATTTGCTGCGATATCCGGGCTATCGCTAAGCGAATGGGGCGTCGTGGTTGGTATTGTCATCGGCGTTCTAAGCTTCGTGACAGGCACCGCAATCAATATATGGTTTAAGCGGCAACAGTTAAAAATATTGCGGCAAAAAACTTAATTAACTAACTCGGGGCAGAAATGAAAAAAGCAAAAGATTTTACGGGTAAAGAAACTCTGGAGGTGTGGGATTTCCGGCTATCGATCGGCAGCCCGATTCTATACGCGAATGAAGATACCTGGGTAGTGCGTATCTGGGCGAATGACCCCGGCGACGAAACCCGAAAGCTTCTCGAAGAGTATGCCACCGAGATACCGACCAACGGTGACGTTCACGACCCAGAAGGTATATCGGCGTGTTATGAGTGGCTCTACTCAGTGCGTGAAAAATACTCCCGCGACCACGTCGAGGAACGCAAGCCGGTGTGCCGCATGATCAACGCCGCGAACAAGCTCGCAACCGATATCAACACACAAGCCGATGCGGCCATGGCTGGCGGAGATATTAATTTATATCACCAGAAAAAAGGTGAGCTTCAAGCGCATCTATCGCAGGCCAATGCTGCGATCAAACAGGCAGCAAAGGATATGCACGCTCGAATTGCTGAAATTCAAACCGGGGGTGTGGCATGACTATTTTCCGCTCTAATGCAAAGCGCAATGCGTTAATGGCTGCGCTCACGACTCAACGCGGTACGAGTGCTCGGATTGAACTCCGTACACTGGCCCCGGATGGTGTTGGTGGCGCGGGTGTGTTGCTCGCTTTACTAACCGGTAACGCTACAGCATGGGCCGCCGCCGCAGTCGCTGGTGTGCTCACGTCCAATGCAATCACAGCGGATGCCAGTGCCGATGCAACCGGGACGGTGGCGCACTATGAGTTACTGACGTCGGCGTCGGTATGGCTCGAATCTGGTATCGCCGATGTCGGTGGAACCGATGGTGTGACTATCGATAATACGTCCGTAGTTGCTGGCCAGACTGTGCAGATGTCCGGTAACTGGGTTAATACTGCAGCTTATGATGATGGGGTATGATCATGATTAAATATTTTCTATTTCTTTTTCTATTTTCATCTGCCGTATTTGCTGATTGCACCTACACGGTAACAGCTCCGACTGCGAACACGGACGGTTCAGCGTTAATAGATTTGACGTCTTACAGTCTCACCGTTAGTGATGCTAATGGGGTTGTTGTGGATACTGCTTCCTTCCCCGCGACTTCAAACGTGCATATTAGAGCGGTTCCAGGTGCTGACCCTTTAATGGCTTATACAGCAAGCTGGGCTGCGGTAAACAGTGGCGGCTTAGAAAGTGCGCCTGTTAATGTGATCTTTCAAGTGTCTCCGACAGGGTGTCCGATGTTAGGAACTGCAATCCCAAACGTACCAGGCTTGATTGTCGAATAATCGAACAGTCAGGCATAGCAATACTTTTATTGTGTGAGGAAAAATAATGAGCCTACCTAGCGATCCAAGAAAGCTACTGATAAATCGGGTGTCTCAAGCAGTTTTGTATTTGCGAGAGTATTGGCTTATCAGTGATCAAATAATCACGATGATAGATAGCGGGTCCTTAACAGGTTTAGATGTAAACTTTAAGCTTAACGCTGCTGTTCAAGTCCGCACGAATCTCGCGGCGAGTATTGCCGGTGCAGGGAATGCTGATGTCAGAGCTGAAATTGCCGTTCAATATAGCATTGCGGATATTGGTGCGGAAATAGCGTCTGCGAATGCTGCAAGTAGTACGATGCTGGGCGCCATGAGTGATTTGCTGGTTGTGGTCGCAGCGCAGGGCCAGATAGTGACAGCCAATGATACCACTGGGCAGATTAATTCTAATATTGGAAGCCCTGAATCCGATGCCTTAAGAGCTTCTTGTGTGGCCTTGCAAGCAGTCATCGCAAACCCTGATCTGTAACACCTAAACGCATGGCTATTTCCTTCGACGCGATTGCATCGAACACAGATACAGTCAGCACAACCCACGCAACACTATCTCACACTATAAGCGGTGGCAGCGACCGCATGGCTGTCGCGCTCGCAGGAGCGGAATCGTCGGGGGGGCAAACGTTAGCAACACTATCATCGGTGACGTATAACGGCACGTCGATGGTTCTGAGTATCGATAGCAGTGGTACGAGTACTGTTTTCCAGCAAGCTTGTTCTGCGTATTTGGGCGAATCGTCTTTGCCGGGGGCGGGTAGCTATAATGTAATTGCAACCTGGGATTTTGGTAACACTGATCAATTATTGGCTTGCATGAGCCTGGAAGGTGTTAAGGATCAAGCCCCTGAAGCGACTGCCGCGAATGCCAATACGTCAAATGTTTCTAGCGGTTCAATATCAGTCACGACGCTTACGGATAATGCCTGGTTGGTCGGTGCCATTAACCAGGGAACGTCTGGTACAACTTTCACTTATACGGGCGGTACACCACGAGCAGATGTTAGTGCTGCCGGTTCAGCGCTAGGCGTCGGCACAGTGCCTGTCGCTAGTGCAGGGGCGACTAGCTTTGCTGCAACTTTTAGCACGAGCCGACGATGGGCTGGTGTTGTATTGGCATTTGAAGAAGCAGCGCCATCAGGGAACACAGTCACAGTTAACCAAGCCGAAACCGGCGACAGCCAAACCGCAGTAATCCAGGTGCCCGTTCAAATATCAGCGGCACAAGCTGAACTCGGTGATGCACAAATATCGAATATTCAGGCCGTAGTCAACATCAGTGCAAACCAGGTTGAGGAAGGCGACGCACAAACCGCGAGTATTGTTGGCGTCGTTACGAGCGCGGTAACCGCTAACCAAACCGAAGCGGGCGACAGTCAGGTATCGAATATACAGGTGCCGGTTAACGTCACGGCTAACCAGGGCGAGCAGAGTGATGCGACCACTGGCAGTTTATCTGTTTTAGTCACACTACAAGCCAATCAAACAGAGCAGGGTGACAGTCAAGCGGCGTCATTGTTAACCACTCAAACCGCATCGATATCAGCAAACCAGGCCGAAGCTGGTGATGTTCAGACAGCGACAATCGAAACTATTGTTCAGCTATCAGCTAACCAGATTGAGGCGGTAGAAACGCAAAGCGCTGTATTTGATGTGGTTGTTAATATCACTGCTGATCAGCTTGAGGCGGGGGATGTGATAAACGCAAGTATACAAACCCAGGAAACTCCTAATATCTTCGGTGCGCCGGTTGTGGCCAACAACTCTTCCAGTATCGCAATCAGCAACAACTCTTCTAGTATCGCAATAAGCAACAACTCTAAAAACACGAGGGTAGCAAATAATGCTTAATCAAATTGAAATTGTCTCAGGTAATGACCTGGCGGAACTGTTGCAGATCCAGCGACAGGGTGCGACATTTAATATTCCCGTCGCGTCAACGGTGCTAGCGGTGATTGTTAGTCGTGACAGGACTAAGTTGCTTGCAGGGCCGTTTCCTTTATTGAGTGCCGACCAGGGCGCAGATTGGTCAACATCTTTATTGTCGTTAATAGTCGATGGCAGCGAACTATCTGGGCTAGAACCAGCACGCGCAAAAATCGAAGTTAAAGTCGATGACAACGGAAATGACGAAAGCTGGTTCTTTGATGCTGAGATAGTGCAGGGGAATATCGATTAAGCAGTATTAAATATACCCCTGCGTTCTGTCGGAACTGCAGGGGTGTAGTGCCCTCAGACAAGGAAGTTGGAAGCATCTGAGTTTTCGAGCCATCCATGGCTTGGGCAAGTTCAATATCTCAAAACTCATCAAAAAATAATATCAGCTTAATCCTGAATACATGTCGGTTTTGTCCTACAAACCCACCTTGTCGCATTTCTTCCCTAAAAATGCAACTCGCTTTACGTCATAAATAGCGCCATGAAATTCGACACAAGCTATTTACCCGATCCGCAAAACCGCACAGCCGCGCAATGGGTTGAATATTATCTGCATATAGAAAACGCAGTCGCCCTGGGCCAATCGGTCGAAGTCGAAGGGCAAAAGATCACACACCACAATCTCGACACCATCGTCAACCTTCGCAAAGGCTGGGAATCTCGCGCCTCGCAAACAGCGGGCAAACTCAGTGGAGCGTCGGCTTATGCGCCAACGTACCTCGGCTGATGGATACGCAAGCCCAATATTCCGACCTCGAAGCCATTGAGCAGCTGCCCAGCATGAACGCCGCTGCTTATGACGCCGCTTCGCTCGATGATCGCGCCATGTTTAATTGGGCACCATCGGCAACCTCCGCCAATGCCGAGCTAGAAGACGAGCAAGAAATCATGGTCGGTCGCTCGCGGGATATTTTCCGCAACGACGGCGTCGCTACGGGTGGCAAGCAAACACTTAAAGACAACATCGTCGGCGCGACCCTGCGTTTGAGCGCCAAGCCCGATTATCGCTTGCTCGGCAAAACTGTCGAATGGCAGCGCGAATGGGCAAAAAACACCGAAGCCCAATTCCGTAGTTATGCCGACAGTACCGAATGCGATGCCGCACGCAGTTCGACATTGCTGGGTTTGACCTTGCAGATGCTTGACGGCTCTATCCAAAACGGCGATGCCGTCGCTTTGCCGATCTGGAAGCCTCGCCCTGGCAGTCGGTGGGGCACGCGATTTCAACTGGTCGAAGCGGATCGTCTGGCCACGCCGGTTGGCATGGAAATGCGCAAAAACCTGAACGGTGGCATCCAGAGTGATTTGCACGGCGAACCGCTGAAATACTGGTTTATGAAAAGCCACCCCGGCGACCGCTGGACATTGCGCATGTCAGCGCCAGACCAGTGGACAAGCGTCGATGCCTTCGACGAAGTCGGCACCCGCAAAGTCATCCACCTGGCGGATAAAGAACGCGTCGGCCAAAGCCGCGCAAAACCGCTGATCGCATCAGTCATCCGCGAACTAAAGATGACCGGCAAATATGCCAACACCGAACTGCAAACCGCCATCGCCAGCAGCTTGATTGCAGGTGTGTTGGAGTCCGATCTCGACCCCGAAACCATGGGTGCGATTTTGGGCGAAGGTGGGGCCGCTAAATTCGACGAGCGTATCAATGGTTTTCGCTCACAGCTAAAAAGCGGCGCAATCCTCAAAGCCCCGGTCGGCACGCGCATGCACCTGATGAGCTCGGGCCGCAACAATGCCGCGTTCGAGCAATTCATGATGACCCTGCTGCGCAAAACCGCCGTGGGTTTCAATATTCCTTATGAGCTGCTGCTCAAAGACTTCTCACAAACCAACTACTCCAGCGCTCGCGCCGCATTGCTCGAAGCCTGGCGATATTTTTATGGTCGTCGGCGTTGGTTGTCTGACTACTGGCTAACCTGCGTGTATGAAATCTGGCTCGAAGAAGCCATCGCCCACGGTCGCGTCGAAGCGCCAGACTTTTACGAGAACCGATTTGCCTATACCCGTTGCCGCTGGATCATGCAGGGCCGTGGCTGGGTTGACCCGGTTAAAGAAGCCAACGCCAGCAAAATCCGAATGCAAAACAATCTTTCGACACTCGAAAACGAATGTGCAGAGCAAGGACTGGATTGGGAAGACGTGCTCGAACAGCGCGCTTACGAAAAAGAGCGCGCCATCGAATTAGGTGTCGAGTTAATGGTTGAAGATGCTGTTGCATCTCCCGCCGCCAACGTCGAAGAAGACGAACCCGAAGAAGCGATCCCAGGCGAAAAAACCGTTTCTCAAGAAACCGAGGAAGACAAAAACAATGACTGATCTATCTGAGATTAATGGATGGGATGAAGGGGTGAATTCTGCGCAATCTGTCTATCCGCAATTATCGCAGCTGCTCTACAACGTGCCGCTACTCATCGACCCGGCAAAAGCCGATGTCATACATCATGTTTTGCAAGGCTATGCACTCGGCCAGCCGCCTGCGATTGACGCCCTGGGCAGTTTCCAGACCCGAGGCGAGCGCAAGCCATACCAGATGACCGAAACCGGCATTGCTGTCATTGGTGTCAATGGCTCAATGGTGCATCGCTCCTTTGGTCTCGATGCATTATCCGGATTAACCAGCTACCAGAGAATCAGCCGTCTCCTCGCGGCTGCTGCGGATGACAACGACGTCCGTGGAATCTTGCTCGATGTCGACTCACCTGGTGGGTCGGTGTCTGGACTTTTTGAGTTAACTCGACAAATTCAGGCGATTAATGCCGACAAACCCATCTGGTCGATTGCTTACGAAAGCATGACCAGCGCCGCCTATGCCATCGGTGCATCAACCGGGCGAATTTTAGCACCAGAGACCGCAACCATCGGCAGCATTGGCGTCGTCATGATGCACCTCGACCGATCCGCCGCAAACAAAAAAGCGGGCAGGGCATATACCCCTGTCTTTGCCGGGGCGCACAAAGTCGATGGCAGCTCACACGCCCCCTTGTCCGAGCAAGCCTACAACACATACAAAGGCATGGTCGATCAAACCTACGGCATTTTTGTCAGCCAGGTTACCAATGCGCGCGGACTGGAAGAACAAGCCGTGCGCAACACCGAAGCACAAATATTCATGGCACGCGATGCACTCGCGGCCAACCTAATCGATGGCGTTGTCGAATCATTCGGCGAAGCTGTTGACATGCTGGAGAGCGAATTAAATCGGTCTTCAAGTTCAACCACTCGGGCCGAAGCTCGAAACACCACTGAGGAAGTCACTATGTCTGATAAAGACAAAAAGCCAGATGACAAAGTCATCACACCGGCCGACCTCGATGCTGCTCGTTCCGAGGGCATCGACGAAGGTATCAACCAGGAGCGCGCGCGTTGCGAAGGCATCCTGGGTCACGAAAAGGCCGCTGCGAATTTTGCGCAAGCGTCCAACGCCATCAAAACAGGTTTGTCGCTAGAGCAAGCCACTGGTGTGCTGGGGGCGATGCCTGAACCGGCCAAGCTCGAAAGCACGTTTTTTGCGCGGAAAGCAGTACAAAACAATCCTGATGTCGCCGCTGTTGTGGGTGATGAGGATGTTATGGGCGAAGACGCTAAGGCTGCTCACGCTGCAAGCCTGGTAAATCCCTTAAAAGCCGTAGGAGGTAAATAGTCATGCGAGCATCATCAGCAACAGAAGCGTATTCGCCGGATCGGCTGGTCGCCGGAAATCATGCACTGCTTAAATCAGAGTCAATCACTTTGCTGAGTGGACAGAACCTGGTTCGAGGCACTGTTCTCGGAAAGATTACCGCCAGCGGCAAATACATTCAAAGTTTATCGGCAGCGGCTGATGGGTCGCAAACGCCGGATTTGATCCTGGCGGAAGACACCAATGCCTCCGGTGGCGACGTCACCACGATTGCCTACAGCCGTGGCGACTTTGACGAAAATGCACTGACCATCGGTACCGCTCACACAGCGGATACCATCCGCGAAGGCTTGAGGGTGAAAGGTATTGTTCTCATCCCAAGTCTTTCAGCTTAAGGAGTAAAAAATAATGAGTGTTTATACAACAGGCTTTTTAGTTAAAGTAATAGCGAATTTAATCCGTCCCTCAACATTCTTTCTGGATCGATATTTTCGACAGGAACAGTTGCAAGAGACCGAAGAAATTCATTTCGACTTGATCAACAAAAAGCGCCGACTCGCACCATTTGTCTCGCCGCTTGTTGCGGGAAAGATCGTTCAAGAGCTGGGTAAAACTACCAATACATTTAAGCCCGCTTATCTCAAACCGAAAACGCCCTTGGCAGCATCGGGTGCGCTAAAGCGTGCAGTAGGTGAGCAGATTGGTGGGGCTATGAGTGCTGCTGATCGACAGCTTGGCAGAATTAGTTCGACATTAATGGATCACGTCGAGCAAATAGATCGACGTATGGAATGGATGGCGGTGCAATCCATTTTGAATGGATCGGTGACTGTGTCGGGTGATGATTATCAAACCAGTGTGGTTGATTTTCAGCGTGATGCGGCTCTAACGATCACTTTGGCGGGTACTGATCTTTGGAATGATCCGTTATCAAAACCTTTGGATGATTTGCAGGATTGGTCGTTGCTGATGTTGCAGAAAAGTGGCGCGCCGATTGTGGATGTTTTTCTGGAAATCGATGGGTGGAAAGCATTTCGTAGCCATGCTGACGTAGAGAAACGACTCGATACCCGCAACGTCAAGGATAGCGTCATCATGATGGGTGGTCCCGTCGATATCGGTGCGACATTTATGGGGGTTGTCGATGGGTTCAATATCTGGACATACGTCGAATGGTTTGAAGACGATGCGGGTGTTGAGCAGCCAATGTTGGCAAGTGGCGAAGTGTTACTGGGTAGTGCTGCTATCGAGGGTGTTCGCGCGCACGGTGCCATCAACGATGTTGAATCCGGTTTACAAGCGTTGGCTTATTTCCCTAAGCATAAAAGGGAATGGGACCCATCTGCCGACATTATTTTAACCCAATCTGCACCATTGCCGGTGCCGACACGAGCTAATGCGTCCGCAAAAGCTCAAGTGCTGTAGGAGATAGATCATGAAGGTTAAAACTTTAGGAACCTGGAAAGTAGGTAAAGGCGAAGGGAAGCAGTCAGAAGTATTCCCACCTGGTACAGTTGTCGATCATGCGAAACTCGGCATTAAAAAAGACGACGTCGAAAAGTACGTTAAAAAGGGCGTGCTGAGTGACGGGTCTGGTGATATCGGTGAAATAGTAGTTCCTGCTAGTACCTCTATCAAAGCCGCCGAAAAAGTCAACGAAGAGCAACAAAAGGAAATTGATCGTCTCAATGAAGTCATCACCAAAGGCACGGCCGCCAATGCTGAGCAGCAAAATCAAATCGACGAGCTAATGGCTAAAGTCGCAAATCTGGAAGCCCCAGCACAGTAACCAGCAATGATGTTAAACACCTCCATCATGCACGCCGCAACCATGATCAACATGGGCGAATCTTTCACGCTCACGGTCAATGGTGCGGATGTGACGATGGAGGGTGTTTACGCTGCCCCATACAGCAATGCCAGGGTCGGCAATGCTGAGTTCGAACAGTTAGACCCGGCCATGGTAGTGAGCACTGCATGCCTGGCCGAATTAATTAATCAACCCACCGAAGACGGCAATTCAACGATTACCCGAAACGGTGGCATGCCGAAGACAATATTCAAAGTCAAACCCATGGAAGGTGGCAGAACCCGGCTGGAAGTTCGGAGCTATTAAATGACTGCGCCGATCCAGATCCGTGTCGAGCCAAACAGTCTTAAAGGCTTTCGGGGTTATCGCAAATCATTAAGAGTGCTGCCCGCGCAGATCAATCGAGCGCAACGCCGCGCCATCACCAAAACTTTAAGGTGGGGCGGTTCGTTTATCGGGCGAACGGTCGCGATTCAAACCGGTATCCCGTTAAAATTAATTACCAAAGGCAGTGGCAAGCGCGAAGCAACCCGCCTGCGCTACGATTTCCCCAAACGGCGCGAGACGTCCGGCAGTGTCTGGATCGGTGCGAACCCGGTTAAGGCCAGTTATGTCGGCAAGCTGTTACAGCGCGAAGACGAGCGTGGCGCTCGCGCAGGCAAGTTTTATTTTGACCGTGCGTTCATCGCGCGATTAAAAAGTGGCCACATCGGTATATTCAAACGGGTAGGAAAAAAACGTCTACCCATCAAAGAAGAGGCAGTGAATTTACAGGGCGTAACGCCGACAGTCACCGCCGTGCAGCGATTTATACCCGCCCGCTACGACAAAACATTCGACCAGGAATTCAATTTCGAAGTCAATGTCCGAGGCCGTCGCTAATGGCCCTGACATCACAGTTCGAAATCGAGCCGCTCATCATTCAGGCGATCAAGGATCTGGCTTTGACAGATTTAACCGTCGAAGATGAAACCGCCGTTGCCAACCTGGCCGATGTGTCAGCATTGTTGCCCGCCTGTATTTTATTCGCCGGGCCGGGTCAGTATAGCGCTGGCACCGATGGGCGCGTGCAGACCGAAACGCAGTTCTGGCAAATAACCGTCCTGGTTAAGCATTTTAAAACCGATGGCGTCAACACCACTGCCAGCCGCGCCGGTGCGTTTTTGCTGCCTATTTTAAAAGAACTGGTCGGCAAAAAATTCAATGCGGATCTAAAGCCGTTAGAAATCGTTGACCGCTCGCAACCCGAATATCATCAGGGCTATGCACAATTTCCGGTCATTTTGAAAACCTCATTTAATATCGAGGCCGTCTAATGCATCGCGCCGAATCAATCCTGGTCGCTATCACCGCCGCTATAACTGGTCTGGCTACCACCGGTGCCAACGTCCAGCGCGGATATGCCGAGCAGCTCGCAGGCTTACCCGGCCTCATCGTGAAAATGGGGCCGGACTCAGCAACCATCAACAACGTCACAAAAGTCGATCGGATACTGCGGGTCATGATCGAGTCCAGTGCCAAAGCGGACGAAACCACCGACACCACATTCAACCAGATCCGCGCCGAAGTCTATGCCGCCCTGATGGCAGCGCCTAAATTCGGCCTGGGTTATGTCATCGACACCGAACTGGTCATCGATGAAGAACCCGAGCAGAAAAACCACGAAATTCCCATCGTAAAACAAGTGATGTTATTCGATGTTTTTTACCGTCACAGCTATGCAAGCACAGAGGCTTAAACCATGTCGAACAAAAAAATAACCTTCGTGCCGAGAAAAGGCGGCACGAAAACCCAGAAACCAGAAAGCAAAGAACAACCCAAACAGAAAAAAGAGGGCGTAAACAATGCTAGTTAAACGCGAGTTAATTTTAATCAAGATCGAGGGTGCTTATAACACCGACTCGGTGCCCGCCGCTGCCACTGATGCAGTGTTAATCTCCAATCCGTCCTGGTCGCACGAAGGTGCGCGACGGCTTGATCGTAATCATGTCAAATCGACGCTTGATACGCCTAAAAAGAAATACGGCGGCAGCTTGAAATCGGTCTCGTTTGATATGGAGATGAAAGGCTCTGGTACTGCCGGAACCCCGCCAGAAATGGCAGCAGCATTGCGGGCCTGTGGACTGGACGAAACTGTTGTCGCTGTCACCAGTGTGACTTATGCGCCAGTCAGTACGGGTATCGAATCCGCAACGATTTACTACTACCAGGACGGTAAGCGCCACATCATCACCGGTTGCCGGGGCAATGTGTCATTTAACCTCACTGCGGGCGAATACGGCGTCGCGAGTTTTAACTTTACCGGCCATATCGGTGCCGTTGCCGACGTCACATTGCCAGCGGGTACGTTCGACGCAACCGAACCAGAGCCAATCATCGGCCTGACATCATTCGATATCGGTGGTTTTGCTGCTGAGTTCAACGTGCTTGAATTCTCGATGAACAATGAGATTCTTACCCCGGCCAGTGTCAGTGCCGCCGACGGCTATGGCGAGATCCGCATCGGGGGCCGCGACGTATCCGGATCAATCGACCCCGAAGACGAACTCGTCGCAGTCAACGACTTTATCGCCGATTGGTCAGCCGATACAGAAAATGCACTCGATACCGGCGTCATCGGTAGCACCGCAGGCAATCGCTATCAGGTCACCATGCCAGCGGTCGCCTATCGTGATCTTGGCCCGGGTGATCGCGACCAGGTGCGGACTTTGCAGATTGGTTTTGGTGCCGGTATTTCTGCCGGTGATGATGAATTCGCGTTGGTGTACACCTGATGGGTATTAAAGCACTCGAAGGGCTAGTGCCAACCTGGTATACGCCGGAAGGTCAGGACAAAGACGACAAGCCGACCCGGTTTAAATTTTGTCCGCTCGATGGTGATCAATACGCAGAAGTTGCCGACCATGTCGCGCTGGTGAATGGCTCTATCCGGATCAGCGCCCTGGGCCAAAAAATATGTCTATCAACCGCACTAAAAGGCTGGGAAAACTTCGAAGACTCCAATGGCCCCATCGAGTTTATGCCGTCTAATTTCCGGCTCATTCCCTACAGCGATCGTGTTGGATTGGCGATGCATATATTTACCTCGTCATCACTGAGCGGGGAACAATCAAAAAACTCCTCATCGCCATCGAAGTAGCAATGAACGCCGACAAGTTCAATTGCGAAACCTGTTCTCATAAAAATTGCGATTCCGATGGCAGTCGCGCTGGTAGTAATGGCCCTGGGTTGCCCGGGCAATGGGAAATTAAAGGCGTCATTCGCACGAACGTTTGCCTGTTGCCGATGCTGACCAGTTTCTCTCGCGAGTGTTTGAGGCTGTACCAGCATTATAAAAACGGATTGCTAATCCGAGCGGGTGGGGTCTATGACCAGCCGAATCTTTATATCCAGGCCATGGGGGTGATCGATGCCAAGACAGCATAAGTCCGAGCTGGTACTCACCGCCAAAGATAAAACCCGCGCAACATTAAAAGGCGTCGAGAATAATTTCAGTCGCCTCGACGGTATCGTCGGCAAGTTTGGAATTGGGTTGGGGTCGTTAGCCGGGGCAACCGGTTTCGGTGCGATTATTACCGCGCAAGCGCGGGGTGCAAAACAGGCGTTGACCTATGCTGATGCCCTGAATGTGCCGATTGAGCGACTTACAGCAATGCAGTTTGCATTTAACGAGGTTGGCATCGGTAGTGACAAAACAGGTGACATCCTGAAAGATGTGGCTGAAAAAATCGGCGATGCTTTTCGCAATGGGGGTGGCGAAGCAAAAGAAGCCCTCGATAGCCTCAATCTCTCAATCGAAGACATGGCGCGTCTGTCGCCCGATCAGCAGCTGCTAGAAATAGGTAAAGCACTGGCCACAGTCGGCACACAGGGCGAAAAAATACAAGTGCTTGAAGCCCTGGGCAATGATGCAGCGCTGCTGCTGCCTTTGCTCGATGACAATGCGCGTGAGCTAGAACGGTTGATTGATCTGTCCGACGAAACAGGCAACACCTTAACCCGGATAGAAGCCGAAAAACTGAACGAAGTTAATAAAGCAACCAAAGCTTTAAGCGCAGAATTCGAAGGTTTGACGCAAGAACTAACAGTCAGAGCCGCCCCGGCGCTGACTGATTTCATCAATCTGATTCGAACTGAAATACCCAAAGCAGTTAATTTTGCTCAGCCTGCATTTGATGGCATTGGTCGGGATATTTTCAATTTGTGGGAGCTATTAAACCCGAGCGACGTCAGTAGCAGCACAGGACTAGAAGAAGCCCTGGCCCGGCAAAGTAAACTGGCTGATGATTTATCATTTGCGCAACATGTCGGCAATGAAATCGCAATCGAAGACCTGAAAAAGCAATTAGACCGCCAGAATTTACTGGTCGATTCGCTGGAGCGCCAGAAAAAAATACTCGAAGAAAATGATCTTCGTGCCTCGCTCCCAGTGCCAGAAGCTTTGACTTTTACCCCAACCGTTGGCAGCGTCGGCCCCAGGGATGCCGACAGCGATGCAGAAGCGAAAGCGAACGATAAACTATCCCGTCAAATGGAAAGGGAAGCAAAACGGCTCGAAGCTCTGAGAGCACAGCAAGCCGAAGCACTGCAAAACGAATTCGCGCAACTTGGTGATTCGCTAAAATCCGAAGAGCAACTCATAGCCGAGTCGCACCTGACCCGCCAGCAAATCATCAACGAGGCCGAGCTAGCAGGCATCGAGAGCATTATCCCGTTTAATGACCTGCGCCTGCAATTGGCTGAAGATCACGAGCGCCAGTTAACCGAAATAACGGTCAGAAACCTCAAAGCCCGCGATAAGTTCCAATTGTTGTCGGCAAAAAACCAGACAAAGCAAGTGCTGGGTGAACTGGTTAATTTGACCGCAGGTGTCGCTCAGCACAATAAAGCGCTATTCAATATCAACAAAGTGGCTGGTATCGCGCAAGCGACTATCAATACCTACGAGGGCGTGTCAAAAACGCTATCGGCGTACCCGCAACCATTGGCCGGCATACTGGCAGCGACGCACCTGGCAGCGGGTCTAGCCACAGTGGATGCCATTAGTTCAACCTCGTTTGGTGGTGGCGGATCTGCGCCTAGCCTGGCCGGTAGTGGTGGCGGATCGGAGACCATCAACACCGTGCCAGTTAATCCTCAAGGGCAGCAAGACCAGCAAGCTCCGCGCGAGCTGGTCATCACGATTGCGGGCGATGGGCCTTTTCGTGACATGGTTGTCCAGGCTATTGAGTCCGCCGACGCCGATGACGAAATCAGGATTGTGAGTAATGGCTAGTTTTACATATACGGCGAAGCGACAAATAAAATCCGGGCATACCTTGGGTGTTGATTACGCGATCACAATTGATTTGCAAGCCCGTGATGGCGGAATGCCTGAGCCGGTTAAAACAGAAAATTTATCTCTGGATGGTAATGTTGTCACCGTCCTGAACCGAATTGATCGTATTTATAAAATAACAACCGACATGGTGCCTGTCTCTGGTGGCAACCCCAGCGATGCTGACTTTGATGAATTTTTTTCGAGTGTGGCGGGTGGTGAGGTTTTTTCCTATGACCCTGATGGCACGCCTGTCGCAGCCATAATGAAAGGCGATGCAACGCGAAGTCGCAATGGCATTTATTTTTCTTATAGCTTTTCTATCCGCCTGCTATGACCGAAACCACCGCGTACCTCGAAGCCGCCGAGCAGGCTACCCTGGAACCCCGTTATGTCATTGCTTTGTCATTTGACGATGCCGACACAGATGTCACTTATATCACCAGCCATGCGGATTGCCAGGTGCCACCGGGTACTACAGCAATAAATCGAATCGATGGCGCGATTGAAGTAAAGGGCATATCAGGGCAAAGCCAGCGCATCAACCCGGACAAGGCTCAGCACACAATTGGCAGTGTGACTTTCAAATTGCTCGATGTTAACAACGAGATATCGACCAAGTTAAAAACCAAACTCGATGGCGGGGATGGTTTACGCAATAAACAGGTGCAGCTTTATAAAGGTGAGATAACCCTGGCAAATTGGTCTGATTATAATTTACGTTTAACGTATATCGTCGATGGTCAAATAAAATATAAGAACGGCGTCTATACGCTGAGTTGTAGTGATATCCAGCGCACCGCCAAGAAGACTATTTTTGTGCCGCACCAGGGCGCTTTGACGTCAACCATTACCGCAGCGCAAATGACCATCCCGATCACCGCTGCTGATGCGGGTAACAAGTTCCCACTGGTCGCGCACGACGCCAACTATTCATCGCAACCGAATGTAACGGTTGGTTATATCAAAATCGATGATGAGATCATTTGTCATTCCGGTTGGACAGATGTCAATTTCACCGATTTAACAGTTGTGCAGCGCGGTGCATTCAGTACACAAAACGTCGAGCATGTCGTCACCGCCGGGCAGGACGATCAAAAGAAGCAGGTCGAGGAATACATTTATCTGCAAATGGCAGCGCCTAAGATGGTATACGCCATTTTAACTGGCATACTCGATGGTCAAGCCGCGAATCTACCCGATCACTGGCACCTGTCTATCCCCACCAAATATGTCGATCTGGCAGGCTTTCAAAACCTGGGCGACGACTTATGGAACCCATCGACCGGCAAAGGCAGAATGGCCCGGTTCATGGGGTTAGAAAAAGAAAACGGTAAGGACTTTATCGAGAGAGAGCTTGCTTTGTGGGCGGGCTTCTTTTTAAGCGTTAAAACCGATGGTAGTTATTCGCCAGTGCGCTTGCTCTCGACCTTGCCTTTTTCGGCTTATTCCGAAGTGATCGACGAATCAGAAATCATCAGCTATGGCGACCTGGTTTATGACCAGCCTGCCGTGATTAACAATGTGCGGATTGACTGGAATTGGCTGGATACCGAAGACCGGTTCACAAAAAGCAATCAGTTGATCGACACCGATTCGATTGCTAAGTATCAATCAGCTGATCAGCGTGCATACGAGTTCCGGGGCGTGTTCACTGGTGCGCATTCGGATAATGATATTCAGAGCTATGCCGATGCCATCCTCGATCGCTACCACGAGCCACCAGTCAGGTTGTCACTGGTCTTACAGCCTAAATGGGACAAACTCGCAGTCGGCCAGACTATCCGCGTGACTTGCCCTTATGTCTGGGATGTTTATGCCGACGCTATCCTCGATCGCGTGTTTGAAGTGCAACAGGTAAAAACCGACTGGATCACAGGCAAAGTGACGGTCAGTTTGTTCGGTGGGGTATCCAACAGTGGTCAAGCGCCGGTCGCATCGAGCGCTGTGTTGCAGGACAGCTATTACACGGCTGTCGGCACAAACCTGGCGAGCGTACTGACCATCGTCGGGGGCGTTGTCACCGCAAGTGGCACGGTCACCGGTGCCGCACTCAACACGAGCGCAATTTATTATTACGATGGCGATTTAGAAATAGGCGCAGGTGTCACAGTCACTTGTTCGCTGAATGTCTTGTTGAAAATAAAAGGCTTTTTAACCATCAACGGCACATTGGTTTTCTCGGGCACGAACACCCAGTCTGGCGTATTTGGTGAAAGCCAATCGGGTAAACCCGCTTATATGTTTAAAGTTGGGCTGGCACCAGTCCAGGTTCTTTTATTGGCATCCAAAAGCGCGGGTGATAGTGGGCGCTGGAAGCAAATGCCGAAATTCAGTTTGACCAACCCCGATGGATTATCAATAGGCGGTCTCCCGAATAATCTAATGGGTATCCCCGGCAAAACCGGTGATGCCGCAGATATAGGTATTCCTGCCACTCCGGTTGCCGGTGGTGCCGGTGGCGATGGGGGTGGCGGGGGTGTCATCATATCGCGTGGGGCAACCATTGCCGGGGCAGGGCAGGTTATCACTAGTGGCGACGATGGCGCGCCTGGTTCGTTTGGTATTATCTCTTCAAGCACCATCTATGGACAAACGGGCGCGGGTGGTTACCCGGGCGGCGTGTTGTTCCTGGTCGATGGAAACTTTTCTTTACCCACGTTTGGCGGGACAAAATCAATTGCATTAACGGGTGCGTCACCAGATCCCGCAGTTGATGTTTACGCTAAGAAAAACACTGCGCAGGTCGTCAATGCTGGCGAAGTCGCCTATGGCCAAACTGGCGTCAGCTCAATTGATATGTCTGCTGGTTTGATACGCGCACAGTATCTGCCACAACCGAAAGCACCGTTTGAGTGGTATCCAAGCGACGAGCAACAGCAAGCAACTGGGTATAATAACAAACCGCAAGGCTGGGCAGATTTGACTAAATCGGTGCTGGGTGGCAAGGGCATTAATATCGCGAACTATGATTATTCAGTTGGTGATGTTATTCAGCCGGTGCCAGGTACTGTAAACAATGCCGATTTCAGTTATTCCAGCGTTTTCTATATTGGTTCGCAAAGCCATAAGCTTGTTAGCACTGGTGCCAACCCGCAGGTTTATCTCGGGGCCAACAGCACTGATTACAACATACGCATGTCGCCGAATCGAAAATGGATAGTGTCCGCTTATGTCCGCAGTGATGTCGCACTGTCGGAAGTGCAGTTTACCCTGCGCACGAATGGATCGGGTGCTCATGTATCAACACCGGTCTTGATCAACGCACCGACGGTCGATACATGGGTTCAAGTGTCTAGTGTGATTGACTTGTCGGGCGATTCTTCGACCGGTGCGATATTGCGGATCGACGGTAACCAGGTGTCAGATGGCAGCACCTTGCGTGTCGATGGGATCATGATTGAAGAGCAGGTTGGCGAACTCACCGAGCCTAGTGCCTACGCTTTGCCTGCGACTGATGCTGACCTGACTGCGTTTAATACTGCGTTGAACTCAACCAATATAGCTGACCTTCCCTCTGTAGATGTGCAGTCCTCGGTGGCAAGTACCTGGTTTAACGGCATGGAAGCCAACGAGCTCGCCGGATGGGTGGCCAACACGGGCCACACAGTCGCCGCGGAATCGGTGGACAAATTTTCCGGTGCGCAATCTATGCGCGTCACTACAACTATCCTGGATACAGATGCTTCCGGGACCATAGGGGGTGTCAGCATTCAGATACCGGAAAGGCTGGCGCTTTCATTGGCGGGTAAGCAAGCGAAAATATCGCTTTATGCAAAAACGGATGATGCCGTTTCTTTTGCGCAGGCGGCCTATTCAACAAACGGCGATGGTGATCTTGGTTGGCGGACATTCAAACCGGATGCGACATGGAGAAAGTACAACTTCACTTATACTATTCCGGATTCATCGGCGGCGGGTGTTGATTATTTTGCTATTCAATCTGCCACCGATGGGTCAGTGTTGATTGATCATGTTGTGATTTCTACTGAATCAACAGAAAACACCCAGATAACGCACGCGCTGCAGGCGTCTAATTGGTCAATACAAAAAACACCAAATGACGCAGGGCTGAACTCTTTGGTGTATAGCGAAACAATTGAAAGGATCGTTGCAGTTGGCTCACTTAAAGATCCAGTTCTAACAGTATCTGAAGCGATAGTTTACTTGTCCGATGATGCTGTTGATTGGACTGAATACGATGTTCATGCGGTACTGTCCGGCGGTGGGTCAAAGTCTAATGCGGTGGCTGTGGCCGATAACGGCAGTATAATAGTTGTAGGTGGATGGAAAGGGGAATTCGGAGCTGCTGAAGCAATGATAGCGACATCAACGAACGGAACGACATGGACAGAAAGAACCGCGCCAAATCCTTCCGCCACAATAACGCAAATCATCTGGGGTGGCGGTCTGTTCGTTGCGGTTGGGTATGACGATGGAACTGATGCTTATATTATAACGTCACCTGATGGCATAACCTGGACAGAAAGATCGAATCCAAAGGCGTTTTGGTTGCATGATATTATTTATGAGGATGGCATATATATTGCTGGTGGCAGAAGTGATGGCGTGGATGCCTACCTGATCACATCCGCTGATGCGATAACGTGGACAGAAAGGTCGAATACAACAATAAATAATATTTATGAAATAGCATACAACAATGGTGAGTTTATAGCAGCTGGGGAAATAAATACTGGGGTTTATATTGTGTCACCAGATGGAATCAACTGGTTTGAAAGAGGTTATCCAGCCACCGCGCCATTGAACCATATTAGATCGATTGCTAAGGGTCGGCATGGTTTGCTGATGGTTGGCTCTGGTGGGCTAATATTATCGTCGGTTGACGGGGTGACATGGGAGCAAAGAACGCAGGCAATTTTTACACAACTGCAAGCCGTTATATACCACAACAATCGATATATATGTGTAGGCGATTATAACGGTGTTGATTCTGCCGGTATCATCACCTCGCTGGTTCTTTAAGTTTGTTCCAGCATTTTTTGCAATGATGGCTCAAAGCATAAATCATTCGCTGGCATTAGTTCGAGTTCACCGGTGATTTTGTTAATAGCAAGAATCGTTTCGTCGCACGAATAGCTCTTTTCGCGTGACAGATCAAAAACAGTACCAGCGCAACCTGGCAGTAATAACATAGCGATAATGATGATGGGTTTCATTCTTTCAAGCGCTCCTTTAATGTCCGGAGCGCTTGTGATAATCTCGCAAAATAGTCATGCAAAAAACCTTCTACCACAGCATTTCTCCATTTAATTAAATCAACGACTTACGAGCCGTTAATTAAAAAAATGGTAGAAGGTTTTCTGTTTCTTTTAAAAGCTGAAACCCGCACTGCATAAAGGTTTCAAGGGTTTTGTAGTGCTCTGCCTGGGGGGCAGGTGGTCGCAGGTTCAAATCCTGCCGTCCCGACCAATTTTTGTCATGTCTTATGCAAAGTCATCGTTACCCCTTTATCGTATTTCTACTGCTCAGTATTCTTGTCGATTCAATCACAAAGAACTGGTTCTGGAAATTTCGACCTGATCTTTATTCAAAGAATGTTCTGGATATTGTAAATTTTGATCTCTATCAAAATAAGGGTTTAATGATGGGTGTTGGCTCCGGCCTGGAAGCATCAACCTTTTTGTATATTGGTATCGTACTCGTTGCGGTACTCCTGGCTGGATTATTTGGTTTACTTATCTATAAAGGGTTTAGTCACGTAATATTTGCCCTGGCCTGGGGCCTGGTTGTGGGGGGAGGGTTGTCAAATTTACTGGAAAGGGCCAGGCAGGGTGCTGTAACTGACTTTATTGTTATTGATCTTGATTTTATTCAATCAGGGATTTTTAACATCGCCGATCTGGGTAATTTGGTCGGAATTGTATTTCTTATTATTTCAGTTCTTTTTTATAGTCGCTGGATATAGTCTTTTACCGAACCTCGAAATTGCCTTTCGACAATAAATCGAAACTTTCGTTGATTCGGTAAACTTCAACTTGATACTGACCTTTTGTGAAGCCTCCGGAATTGTGTATCCAGATATAGTTTGTATTCTCTTGCGTGATAGGAAACTGTTTAAAAAGCGCCATTCTCCCCTGATTAGACTCATACCACTTTACGAAGATATTTTCATCCTGATACGCACTTGAATCAAAAAATGCATATATGGCCATGTTCGTTGCCTCAAAAGTATTTGCCCTCGGATCCTCTAGAGCAGACTTGAAATGGACTTTGCCATGTTTTGCAATCTCCGGTATTTCAGGTGTCATGATGCCGTTCATGGCGACTTTAGCCAGTCGATGTATGTAAGGTCTTTTGTGCTCGATTTTTGAAAGTTGTTCTGTTGTGACTAGATCGAGATCTATCATTTTGTCGATAATCTTATCTACCGGTAGTCTATTGAGTAGCAAAAGAAATTTCTGCTCGCTGGCTCTTCTTTCTTTGAGGCTCAAGAGGGCTCGTTTTTCTGGTTCGGTGAAAACAGGCAGTAATAGATACAAACTAGCAATAGCATCGACGATGGATATTATCGACTGGTTTTCTTCGGCAGCCTCGATGTGCGTTGCAGACACTTTATTAATCAAGGTAACAGAGTCTGTTTGCACGATCGCAATTGCAATCAGGAGGCCGATTATAGCTACAATGTAGCCACTTTTGATGTAGATAGGTTTAGATATCACGGACTCAATTTACTTAATGCAAGTCGCGTCTTCAACAAATAGTTTGCGACACTGTTTTGATTTCCTGGTGTATTCAATTTCATATATCGCATAACATTTTTTAAGGTTTTTGCGTGCGGTGTCTTGCGCATCGTTTTTCTTGAAATTGTACTTGTTTAGACAGGATAGATAACTTTGAAATGCTGTTTCCGCCGACTTACAGGCATTAGCAATGCTTCTCTTACATTGGGACCCAAGTAATGGTTTATGCAGTCTTGGTTGAGGGGGATCAAAAATAGTTTCAGATGATGATGGTGTGCGAAGTTTGGGTTTGACGCCACTATTATTTGAACCCAGTTTGGGTTTCAATTTCATCTTCATCTTCATCTTAGGTTTTAAAAGTCCTTTCTTGATGTAATCCTTGTTCGGTTTGAACTCAGCGGCATCAAATTTGCCTTTTATTAAAACACTACTTATCTGGCAATCGGCTATCATTAATATATCGTTGCAAGTTTCGCGCAACATCCTAACTTTAAAGCTACCCGATATAATGCCCTGTTTATTGATATCTGTGATTACAATTTCGCCGAGTTTTTTGTTTGCTGACATTACTTTTTGCATGTCATTTAAAGCGTATTTACCATAAATACGATCACCACTGGTATACGTATAGGAGACGTTTTTTTCTCTATGTTTATCATCGAGATATTGCCCGCTGTCTCTTTCCTTCCGGGTTAGCTTAATAAGTTCAGCATCTCGAAATACAGCAAAATTACCCATGATGACAGGAATGTGCCTTCCTTTACTATAATTGATCATCGGGATTAAATTATTATACAGTGTGATCGGATGGTCCTTGTCCAGCATCGGTTTGAAGGTTTCATTCTCGTGATAAATTGGGTATTTACCTTTCCCTTTAAAGTCATGGACAGCGAGTTTTACAGCATACTTTTTTGGAGGGACATTTTTTTGTATGTATTTTCCCGGAGCTGAGAAATAAAATTCTAGATAAGGTTTACCATCGATAGTTTTGTAAGCAATAGGATCTTCTGGGCCACGTTTATGATATATAGCCTTCTGAAATATACCGCCTAAACATTCGGTTTGTGGTGCGTGTTCGATGTTAGTGCTCTGTTTTTTGACAGGTTTATATTTCTTGGTTTTTATTTGTACAAAAGGGCTTTCACAATTCACATCGAATGTTGACCAGATCTCTTCGTCTTTAGTCTCGACATCTGTTGTTGGCTTTAGTCTTTTTGACCAATCGGTTGCGCTTACGGAAATAGAAAACATAGCCAAACACAAAGCTGTAAATAGCTTATTCATAATTTAATACCTGATACGAACCACGAGATAGTAAGTTCATTTGTGAGCTAACATCGTAGATATCGACATTATATTGACCTGCTTCCAGACCGTTTTGGTCCGTTAACCAAATATAGTTGGTATTTATTGGGCTAATTGGCATTTGTTTAAAAATAAATACTTTGTTGTCTTCGGTTCGATACCATTTAACCAGGACAACGGGTTTGTCGAATGTTGCTGTATCAAAACCGGCAAAAACTGCAACCTCCTTATTTGAAAAAATATTTTTAATTGCACCTCCCTGGTATTGGTCGGAGAAGCTGATCGGTCCCAACAAGGCTATACTGTCTTCGTCTGATTCAGTAATAATCCCTTCCATCGCTACATCAGCTAGTCGATTCACAAAAGCTCGTTGATCGTTCATTCGTTCGAAAGTCTCTTGAGGTATTTCGATATATCTTTCGATTCGAGACGCTATCATATCGATTGGCAACTGATCTAAGGTCTGCTTAAGTAAATTTGGGAGTTCCTGTTTTTGCTCACTACTAAATTCGTCGAGGTTCTGTTTTTCCTGGAGGGCCTGGTATTGGTTTTGAAGCAGGGCGATTTTTTCCAGTAGAGATTTATTTGTATTGCCCGTCGAATCTGCAATATGTGATTTAGATTCTGTCGCGATACAATCACAAACTGATGGCGTTATGTCATTAACTTTAGGTTCGATGCCAGCAGGAGTTGGGTTGAAATTCCCGACTCCGTGCTGGTATCCAATAAAGTAAACACAAAGTTGAATGAAGATTGCGCCAATAACAAACCAGCGTGATTTAGTAACTGACAAATCTATTTACGGTAAATTGTGTTTAACAGCCTATTGCGGCAACAGTACTCATGCATAATTTGGCTGTTTCCGTGTAATTAGGTGTGTAATAGCCATCACAGTCTGGGGAACCGTCGTGAAGATTCATGCATTCTTCATATTGATCATATCTGACATCTGCACCCTGACATATTGTTGCGGACTGAGTTTCGCTACAGTTAGCGTAACTCGTGTTATGGGTTTTTGGTTTCAATGTGAAACTGCTACTGGAACTACCGGAACTGCCAGATGAACTACTACCAGAACTTGAACTATCGGTGCTACCGAGGTCGCAGGCGCTAACGATAACTTTGGTAGCAATAAGTGCTGAGATTAGAATTATTTTTTTCGATAACTGCATGTAATACTCCCGAACTTCGCGAATGAAATTGAATGTTTTTTTTGATAAAGCCTGAATTACTATTCTGAGCCTACAGATTTATAGCTTAGCCGAGAATTTGAGTTTATGTGAATTAATTGGTGTGAATTTTGTGAGGTAGATCGCAAATCAGGTGCTTTTTAAATATAGGGTTCTAACCGTAGAGTACAAATCCTAAAACCATAGCCGCTACTATTCCCAGGCCAATAATGAGCCAGTCAGACGAGGAGTAAGATTTCTCCACCTGGGGTTGTTTTTTACCGTGTATGATGTCGGTAAAGTTTTTTAAATCATCTTCAGTAACCTGACCTTGTCGTTGCAGTTTTTTGAGCAACTGGGCCCGTATCGAGACGTATTGTTCTCGAGTCAGCATCTGGTTGGCATACGTCTTAGAGAGTATGCGAAAAGGTGACATAGATCGGCTCATCAATTTAGATACTGCGCGTTTATCTGTTTATTCAAACTTTGCAACCGCGTGTCGTCTGGAAAGAGTTTCAATCCGGTGACGATGTACATCGAGGCCTCCT
>Ga0316189_10000313_pt1 | contig 47958 bp, 43 predicted proteins | sample LowCovwburrow_MG_FD_204930 | JGI IMG/M metagenome (GOLD analysis project Ga0316189, IMG submission 204930) | Coastal sediment microbial communities from Maine, United States - Lowes Cove worm burrow | ecosystem: Environmental > Aquatic > Marine > Coastal > Sediment | place: USA: Maine... | reverse complement strand
GCGCACCGCGGCCTCGTTGGGATAGATCTGGGCGTCCATGAACTCCTGAAGTCGAGAGATCAGAGCCTGCGTCTTGTCGCTGTACGTGAAATCCATAGCTATCCCCTAAACTCCCTCAGCCCAGTTCCAAGACGACTTTGCCGCGGGCGCGTTTGGTCTCCATGTAGCGGTGGGCTTCGGCAGCGTCCTCGAGCGAGAAAGAGCGGTCGACTACGACTCGCAGGCTGCCGGTGTCAATCTGTTGGCGGAGCCAGTCGAGTTGGTCCCGGCGAGACTTGACGAGAACGAGCTTGGCTCGCTTACGCCTCAGCAGGGTTCGAGCGACATCCCTGAGAATGCGTCCGCTCGGAATGGTCTGCACGTAGGTGCCGCGCGGCTCGAGCAGGTGCTTCAGCTTGTCGAAGTTGTAATTGCCAAACACGTCGAAGATCGCGTCGAACGTTGCGTCCAGCTCGACTAGCTCGGTCTGGGTGTAGTCGACGACTCGATCGGCGCCGAGCTCAGTCACGAGGTCGGTGTTGCGCTGGCTGCAGACCGCGGTGACTTCGGCGCCCAGGATCTTCGCGATCTGCACGGCGAACACCCCGACACCACCTGATGCGCCGTTGATCAAAACCTTTTGTCCGGTCTCGACCCGGGCATCGTCGCGAAGCGCTTGTAGGGCTGTCTGGGCGGCCAGCGGCACCGCGGCCGCAGCGCGAAGCTCGATCGAGCTGGGCACCTTGGCGAGTTGTTGCGCATCTACCGCGGCAAACTGTGCGTACGCGCGGCCTGCGAAGTCGTTGATCATGCCGAAGACCCGATCGCCTTCCGCCAGATCCGCGCCGGCCCCGACTTCCACGACCTCGCCCGCGATGTCGTGCCCGACGATCAGCGGGAACTTCTTGCCCGTTGCAACCTTGAACTTCCCCTTGCGGACGATCACGTCCTTCGGGTTCACTCCGACGAAGCGCGTCCGCACAAGGACTTGGCCGCGTGTGGGAACGGGACGCGGAACGGTCGCCTGGCGGAGGACCTCGGGCCCGCCATATCGGTCGATGACCACCGCGCGCATCGTTGCGTTTGGATTCAGGTGCCTACCGTACTGCGGAAGCTCGCTCATTTCTTCGTGAAACGGTACAGCGAGAGACCCGAAAGAATCTTCGGCTGAAAGAAGGTGCTCTTCTCGGGCATGACGACCTCTGGGTCTTCGAGCCCAGCGTCGGCCACGGCCATGAGCTCATCGAGGCTTACCGGGTGCAGCGCAATCGCCATGTCGTAGTCGCCTCTGTCGACCGCGGCTTTCATTTCGTGGAGCGCAGACTCCGAGTAGTAGTCGAAGTGGTCGGGGTCGACGACCATGTCGTGCGTCAGCCCGAGCTTCGGGTAGAGCTCGCGCTCGAGGATCGCGCAGTCGAGGCGCCCGACGACGTCTTTGGGAACCTCTTGCGCATCGAGCTCGTAACAGCCCTCTTTCGTGTAGATGCAGAAGCTGTGCTTCTTGGGCGTCCGGAATGAATCGACCGGCCTCAAGCGCAGGTCCCCGGCAATCTCCGAGAAGGGGCGAACGCCGTTGATGACGCGATTGTACGCTTGGATCACCGCTTCTTCAGTGACGTAGCAAAGGAAGTGGGTCTGCTCGTTCAAGAGGCTCGCGTGGTAGCGGTGGTGACCGTCGGCGATGTAGAGAGGTTCCGTCCCGAGGGCGGCTTGGAGTGCGTGACCGGTCTTGCTGCCTTCCGGGACGCGCCAGACCTTGTTCGAAATCCCTTCGAGCTCGCTGTAGCCGCCGAACTCGCTGGTGAAGTCGTAGATCGGGTCCGCTTCCTGCTTGGCTTTCTCCAAGAACGACGCGATCGGCGCCCTCGTCAGCACGAAAACCGGCCCGATGTGAAGCCCCGTGGCGCGACGCATCGCCATGCGCCCCTTGACCTTGTCGTCGAAGGTCTTCTCGTGCCGGATGATTTGCTTGGCCTCGTACGGAGAAACCTCCGCCGCGACAAAGACACCGGTTCGTCGGCCTTCGTTCCATGTTTGCTCGTAGACGTAGTACGCCGGCTCGTCATCTTCGATGAGCGACCCGTCCGCTACGAGACGATCGCGCGCCGCTGCGGGCTGGTCCCCCAAGATGATGTGAAACAGCGAGCTTGGCTCCTCTTCGAGCAGCTTCTCGAGCGGAGTGCCTGGCTTGATCACGTCGTAGGGTGGGGACGCGATTGCAGACACGCGAGACGGGTTCGGGCGCAAGCCGGTGAGTCCGATCGTGGCGACCATGATAGCTCCTTATGGGGCTTGCGAATCGCATACTGCCCCTGGAAGTCAAGAGCCCCGAACGCCCCGCTCAGTCTGCTTGTACTTGGGCGAGGGTCAGCGTTCCGAGGTCGCCGTCGAGGGTGACCAAGTCTCCGGTTTGAATGCGCTGGGTGGCGACTCGAAGGTTCACGACCGCAGGAAGGCCATATTCTCGGGCCACGACTGCGCCGTGCGAAACCGCGCTGCCTACATCGGTAGCAAGTCCGGCGATCAGGCTGAAGTATGGCGTCCAGCCAACATCGGTGATTGGCGCGATCAGGATTTCTCCCGCCTGCAGCTCGGCAGCCTCTTCGAGCGTCTCGACGACCCGCGCTCGCCCGGTGACCTTTCCGCGACTCACGGGCTTGCCTAGCAACGCTCCGTCATCGCTCGCGACAGGCTCAAAGCCCAAAGGCTCGGGCCGATTGCGGAACACCTCCGGGAAGTGAAGCGGCATCTGATAGTCGATGACCCTTCGCCGCAACACCGCGAGCTCGGAGAGCTCTCTCCGGCCGCGAAGCAGCTCGCCAAGCTCCTGGTGGGTCAAAAAGAAGACCGCGTCCTGGTCAGGCAGCCTTCCTTCCTCCGCCATTCGCGAACCCAGGGCCCGGTAGGCGTGCTTGAAGGCGGTCGTCACCGCGACGAGGCCCGACTTCGTGTGCTCGCGCGTCCGAATCGCCGCATGCGCGAACGGGAGGAGCCTCCGAAGGACGGGATGGTCCTGCGAGGTCGCTCGCGGCCGGGCCTCGTGGCGATGACGCGTGCCGAACTTCAATCGAGCGCGAAGCCCTGATTGCAGAGAGCTGATCAGGGGCGCCGGATCGACCGCCCATTCCTTCTGTCGCAGCTCGAGCTCTCGAACGGCGCGATGACCGTGGCGATCGAGATACCGTCCGAACTCGCTGCTCGCTTCTCCTGCCTCGCTGGAGCAAAGCCAGGCGAGCGCAGCCTCCGGGTCGGCTTCGACAAAGGCCTCCTCGGCGCCTTCCCGTTCGACGAGCATATCGACGATTCGCTCGACACCCTCGGCGATGTCCGCACTCTCGACGTTCTTTGCGCCCGCAAGCATGTCCGCGACTTCCGCGTGATGTTCCTGAGTCGGCTCGCCACCCTTCGCTAGGATGCCGAGCAAGATGGGGCTCAATGCGCCGGACGAGGATGAAGACAGCAAATGGAGCTCGTAAGCTCGCCACATCTGAGGAAGGCTCTCGTCGATCGAGCGATACAACTGCCGTGCGGTTCCGAGCTTCGGCATGTTCAGGCTTGCGATGAGCTCGTCGAGATCGTCGCGGTGCTTCGTTGCCGTCACGAGGAGCGAGAAATACCGGGCGCCGTTGATCGCCCGCCTCCAGGCGGGCTCGGGCTCCGGTTCGGCCAGCTCTTCGATGTCTCTCCCACAGAGCGCGATGCACATCTGGCTCTTGCTGGAGCCGGCCACAGCGGAGGCGAGCTCGGACAGGTTCGAGAGGTTGAGGAACAGGTGACCGAAGTACATCCCGACGTAACGAAAGCCTTCACTCTGAGGCACGTTTGCCCCCATGCGCCGGTAGGCCCACTGCATGCCGAGGTCGATGCCACGACCGGTCACGGAGAAAGTCAGCGGCGTCACTGCGCCCGGCATCATTTCTCCGATGTTGCACCATGTGTAGACGTCGCTCGGCTTGGGCTTTGTGTCGAGCTCGTTCGGGTCCGCCGGCAGCTGCGTGATAGGCCGGGCCTGCAGCCATCGAAGCTCTCCGGCCTGGTCGATCGCCCACTCCATGTCGAGGGGGACGCCGTACCGTTCTTCGGCGCGGAGGGCTCCATCGAGCAGTAGGGTGAGCTCGCCGTTGCTCAAAATCGGCTCGTCGCCCCGCAGCTCGCTCCGCAGCACCGAGCCGTCCCTCCCGAGAAGCCAATGATCAGGGGTGGCATGTCCGCTGACCAACGCTTCGCCGATGCCAGCGACCGCGTCGACGACGACTCGATCGCGCCGTGCGTTGACAGGGTGTGCCGTGAAGATGACCCCCGCCGCGCGCGCATCGACCATCTGCTGCACGACGATGTTCATGCGGGCTTCGTGCCGTTCGGTCTTCTCGTCCCGGTAGGCCAAGGCCCGCGCGTTCCCGAGCGAGCGAAGGCAGTCTTCGATCGCCGCGCGAAGGGCGTCGCGGCCCTCGACGTTCAGAACCGTCTCGTACTGCCCAGCGAACGAAGCTTCCCCCGAGTCTTCCCCGATTGCCGAGGAGCGAACCGCAACCTTACCGGCGCCGATGCGAGCGTAGTGCTCGTCGAGGTCGGCGGGCAGGCAACCGGGGCGAGCGCCGATCACTACGAAACCCAAAGGCACTTCGAATCCGTAGTCCAGTAGACGAGCGAGCCCTTCGGCCTTTCCGCCAACGGCCTCGTTGGAAATCGATTCGAGCGGAATGCAGCGGGGTTTGGTCATGCGGTTTTTGCGCGGCTTCTCAGGGCGCTGATGATCTCCGAAGCGCAGTCCTGCGGGAGCGGGAAGGGCGAGGAGAAACCGAGCCGTTCGGCAAGGAAGCCATAGCGCGCGTACAAGATATCGGCGACTTCGCTCGGCGTGCCGACCGCCGCAATGCGGCCCAGGAGCACATCGTCGATCAGCGCCGCCATTTCGTGCCAGCGCCCCTCTTTGGTCAGCCGACGAAGCTCTGGCTGAAGCTCGCCGCGCCCCTCGGCTTCGAGCACGCTGCGATACGCGGGCGTCGAAGCGTAGAAGGCGATCTGGTTTCGCGCCATCGCACGTGCGTTCTCGAAGCCAGCTTCGTCATTGCCCGTCACGATGAGCACTTGCGCGCAGAGCGTGAAATCGGAGAGCTCGCGCTCCGATGCGGCCAGGCCCTTCTTCAGATTCGGCAGCATGACTTGCTCGAGCGAGCGCTCGGTGTGGAATGGATGCAGGAGCATGCCGTCGGCAACTTCGCCCGCTGCCTCGGTCATCTTCGGTCCCACTCCGCCAAGATAGATCGGCGGGGCGCCGCCTTTGGCGCGGCCCGGATTGAAGATCGGTGGCATCAGGGTGTGCGTGTAGAAGTCCCCACGAAAGTCGAGCTTCTCGTTGCTGTTCCAGCTCGCGAGGATTGCCCGAAGAGCGTGAACGAACTCCTTCATGCGCGAAACCGGTTTGCTCCAGGGCATGCTGTAGCGTGCCTCGATGTGGGGCTTGATCTGCGAGCCGAGCCCGAGCCAGAAGCGCCCCTCCGAGAACTGCTGCAGGTCGTGGGCCAAATTCGCGACGGTCATCGGGGTGCGCGCGAATGCGATCGCAAGCCCGGTACCGATCTCGAGATTGGAATGCTCGGCTGCAAGGACCAGCGGCATGAACGGCTCGTGCGGCCCTTCGAACGTGAAGCAACCGTCGAACCCGGCCTCCTCCAGCTCGCGGACTCGCCCGGCGACCTGTTTCATGTCAGTCACCAGCAATCCGGCGTCGATCTTCATCCGCGAGGGCTCCTTTGGAGAGAGGCTCGTCGCACGAATTGCCCGAGACTGTCAAGGGCGGCACGCCCTTGAAACCGCAGCCCAGACGGTCTAGTTCCAGCCTTGGAGGCAATCGATGACCGAACGAACCGGGCTTCTCCCATTCTGGAAAAACTACGACCGAAAGCTCTACCTCCGGGCCGCGATTCTCGCGGACGAGCTAGGTTACGATTCGTTTTGGATTCCCGAGGCCTGGGGCTACGAGATCTTCTCGCTGCTGACCGAGATCGCGGTGCACACCAAGCAGATCAAGATCGGCACCGCCATCGTCAATTGCTTCAGCCGGTCGCCGGGGCTCATGGCGATGAACGCCGCAACGGTCGACGAGATCAGCGACGGCCGTCTCATCCTCGGCATGGGCACCAGCGGCAAGCGGGTCATCGAAGGTTTTCACGCGCGCGAGTTCAGCAAGCCGCTCACGCAGCTGCGCGACGTGATTCGAGTGACCAAGACTCTGCTAGCCGGGAAGAAGCTCACCGAGAGCGACGCCAAGCTGCACGCCTACCGACCATTCGAGCTCGCTATGAAGCCGCTCCGCCCGAACGTGCCGATCTACGTTGCCGCGCTCAAGCAGAAATCGATCAGCTCGATCGGCGAGCTCGCCGACGGGTGGATACCCACCTTCTGGCCCTACGCGAAGCTCGACCAGGGGCATGCTTGGATTGCCGAGGGCGCCGCCAAGTCGGGTCGTGATCCGAGTGAGATAGCCACGGCGCCGTTCACCACGGTCATTCCTCTTGGCGAGGCAGGGGTTCGAGAAGCCCGCCAAATCATTTCCTTCTACATCGGCGGAATGGGCGACTACTACAAGGAGCTCCTCAGTGGTTTTGGCTACGCGGACGAGTGCAAGCGGGTGGAGGAGCTCTACCAAGACAAGAGGACCCGGTCGGAGGCGGCCGATGCGGTCTCCGACGAGATGATCGAAGCGCTCAGCATTGCGGGCGACCCGAAGTACTGCATTTCCGAGCTGAAACGCCGCCGTGAGTACGGAATCGACCTTCCGATCCTCAATCTGCCATCGAACCTGCCATGGGAGATGGTCGAGATGTTCATTCGCACGATGGCGCCTACATCCTAGCGTTTTTTGGCGTGCACCCCCGGCTTGCTACTCTGTAACGGTGTGGAGGAGACGCCGTGACGCAAAGCGTACGCTTGGCCGGAGCACCGGCCTGTTCGCGCTGGTCTTCGCGTTCGGCTGCTCCGTCTACGATTCGAGCTTGCTCGAAGGTGGCGAAGCGGGCCTTCCGAGCCGTCCTCCTGCGAACACGAGCTCGTTAGACGATAGTGAGTCGCTGCTTTTCGCCCTCAAAGACATCTTCATCAACCAGTCGGCGGAGCTCGCTGCGAACATCGGCGTCGACCTCGATGGGACGACGACGACGGGGCCATCCGATGCCACCTGCGAGCCACGCACAATCGACGGCGAAGTCGTAGGCCAGGCCGTGGTCGACGGCAGGAAAGGAATAGACAACGCGATCGGTGCGCACCTTCTGCCCACGACCAGCACCGCTCTCCCTTGTCTCGAAGACAACCTGGCGTTGACGCAGGGGCGCGGGATAGGGACGGTTCTTCTTTGGGTTCAGGGCTGGAACGGGACGCCACAGGATGCGAGCGTGTCGGTTGTGCTCACCAACTCGGTTGACGGCACGAGTGAAGATCCATCGCTGGTTGGTTTCACTCAGAACGACCCCGTGGACCTCGTGTACCTGAGCGGCGACCAAGACATCGAGGCGCCCGGCCCCGCCTGGGACAGTCGGGACGCATGGTACCTCGACCCGGTCGACTTCAAGGTAGACGGCACCGGACAGCCGAGCCTCGACCTCCCGAAGACCGAGCAGCTCGCCGCGTACGTTTCGTACGGCCGGCTCGTAGTGCCGCTTCGCCCCGGCACGGCGTTCAAGCTCATTGCTGGTGACGGCGCGATTCGAAGTGACGGCGACATGACGATTACCGTCAATGGTGGATACATGATGGGCGACATCAGCGAAGACCGCACACGGCTCGACGACGGTCTTTTCGTGGGCCGCTTGACGCTCGGAAGACTCACCGAGATCACTCCCAAGGTGGGCCTCTGCACCTTCGACGCCGAGCTGATGGAGTCGCTCATCGGCCAGTTTGCCGACATCCAAGGTTCACCCGAAGACGACGGAGCGAGCATGGAGTGCGATGCCTTCAGCGTGGGCGTGACCTTCAACGCGCTGGCAGGGCGGATCGCGGGGCTCGCCGCATTTTCGCGACCCGACCTCCAACCCTGCGCCAATCCCCATCCTCTCGAAGTCGATCGCTGCTGCCCCAGCGAGTGGCGGAGCGGGAAGACGCGCTCCGATACCTGCGATACGACAGAGAAGATCATCAAGGCTGCGCGCTTCGATGCCTTGCCCAGTGTCATCGAAGTGCCGGTGCCGTCGCCCAAACTGCCCTAGAGGACTCGTCTGCCTCAGCCGCCGGCGTTGCGGCGCTTTCGGGCCGAGTCGGCAAGGCCTTCGATGACCGGAACGGTGACGTCCCAACTCATGCAGGCGTCCGTGATGCTCTGCCCGTAGGTGAGCTCAGTGCCGGGCTTGTTGTCCTGACGGCCGCCGACCAGGAAGCTTTCGAGCATCACGCCAAACACTCCGGTGCTGCCCTCTGCGATTTGCTGCCCAATCGCGATGGCGACACCGGCTTGCTTTTCATGGTCCTTGTGGCTGTTGGCGTGACTGCAGTCGACCATGACTCGACCTTCGAGACCGGCGGCTTCGAGCATCTCCACCGTGGATGCGATGTGCTCGGGCTGGTAGTTCGGCTTGCCACCGCCACCACGCAGAATGACGTGGCAATCGAGATTGCCCTTCGTAGCCACGATCGCTGTCAGCCCCTGCTTGGTCACCGAAAGGAAATGATGCGGGCTTCGCGCTGCCCTTACGGCTTCGACGGCGATGAGCACCGTGCCCCGCGTCCCGTTCTTGAAGCCCACCGGCATGGAGAGGCCGCTCGCGAGCTCGCGATGCACCTGGCTCTCCGTGGTTCGCGCCCCGATCGCTCCCCAGGAAACCAGGTCAGCCACGAACTGCGGCGAAATCGGATCGAGAAACTCGGTCCCAGTCGGCAGGCCCATCTCCGCCAGCGAGCTCAGAAAGCCACGGGAGACGCGCAGGCCATGATTGATGTCGAAGCTTCCATCGAGGTTGGGATCGTTGATTAGTCCCTTCCATCCCACCGTCGTCCGCGGCTTCTCGAAATAGGTGCGCATTACGATGACCAGGTCTTCGGCGTGCTGGTCGCGCAACGCCTTGAGCCGCTTGGCGTATTCCAGCGCCGCGTCCGAGTCGTGAATCGAGCAAGGACCAACGACGAGCAGCAGTCGGTCATCCTTCCCGTGCACGATGTCGCTGATCTCCCGGCGCGCCTTCGCGATCCGCGCGATGGCTTCGTCTCCGGGATGGATTTCCTCCATCAAGATAGCGGGTGGAATTAGTGGCCGAAGGCCTTCGATCCGGACGTCGTCGGTAGGTGGGCGGAACATCAGAGCGCGATTCCTAGCATGGAAGCCCGTCGCCGTCCCGCTTGGCCCACCGGGATGAACGCTGTGCTACATCGGCACCTCGTGGCTGCTTTCGTTCGGCTCTTTCCTCTTTGGGTCACCCTGGGTGCGGTCGTCGCGCTCATCTACCCACCGGCGTTCGAGTGGTTCCTCGCCTACGGGCTGATCAGTCCAGGGCTTCAGATCATCATGCTGGGCATGGGGCTCACGCTCGAGCTCTCCGATTTTTCGCGCGTTTTTCGTGCTCCAGCGCCCATTCTCTGGGGCGTGCTCCTGCAGTACACCGTCATGCCGCTGCTCGGCTGGGGCGTGGGCTACCTGTTTCAGCTGCCGACGGCGTTCGCGGTCGGCCTCGTGCTGGTGTGCTGCTGTCCGGGTGGCACAGCTTCCAATGTGATCGCCTACTTGGCCAAAGCCGACGTCGCGCTTTCGGTGTCGATGACTGCCTTCTCGACGATGCTTGCGGCCGCCTGCACACCGCTGCTCACGACGTGGATCGTAGGCAGTCGAGTCGAGGTCGACGGCTGGGCCCTGTTCCTCAGCACGGCTGAGGTGGTCCTGCTCCCCGTTGCCGTAGGCCTCGTCATGCGTCGCTACCTGCCCAAGCTCACCGAGAAGCTGCTTCCCGTCGCGCCAGCCGCCGCGGTCCTCATGATCGTCTTGATCGTCTCGGCAATACTCGGCGCGCGGAAAGACGCCGTGCTCGAATCTGGTCTACAGCTGCTTGCCGCCGTGGCCACGGTGCACAGCCTGGGCTTCTTTTTGGGCTACCTGTTCGGAGGTCTCAGCGCCGGCTTTGGATCTGTGGCGCGCACGACGTCGATCGAAGTCGGTATGCAGAACTCAGGCTTGGGGGCAGTGCTCGCACAGGCCCACTTCGCCAATCCGCTCACCGCCATTCCGAGCGCGATCTCGGCGATCACCCATTGCATCATCGGAAGCGCGCTGGCCGCAGTTTGGTCCAGACGCCCACCGTCCGATGCCCCGGCGGTCTCCTAACCGGGCTCGAGTCATCGCTGGCTCCGGGCCGTTGGTGGGCAATCACACAATTTCGCGAGATCTTGTGTCGCTGTTTTGTTGTAGTGATGCTAAATTTTGTTACGCCGCGGATCTGGCGTGGAACTCATGAAGACACCTGTCCATGTACTGCTCACAGCTCTCTTGCTGGCCGCCACCGCCTGCAGTGTCTACGACTCCTCGCTCGTGGAAAAAGGCCTAGCTGGCCTTCCGCTCCGGCCTCCGCCGAGCACCAGCTCCGAGGCGGATGAGGTCGAGGCGATTTTTGCGCTGCGCAACGTCTCGCTCGACCAATCCGGCGATCGCTGGCGACGGTTCGGCCTCGACTTGGACGGATCGAACACCAAGTCGATCGTAGATGATGCCGAGTGCGTTGCCGCCAACGGGCACCCGCCGCTCGACGGAGATAACGGAATCGACAACGCCTTTGGTCAGTACGTCCTACCGACCGTCGCGAGCTTGGTCGCTTGCCTCGAAGACAACATCGCGCTCCATCAGGGCTGCGGCCGAGGTACGGTCCTGCTCCGCCTGCGCAACTGGAACGGCACGCCAAACGACGCGAAGGTCGACGTGTCGACGTTCTCCGCTGTCGATGGCACCTCCCTGGACGACGTTTCCGATCTGCGATGGGGCGGCGACACTGCTTCGAGTTTGTTGCTCCCCGGTTCCGCGAATGAGGCGCCAGACCCGGCCTGGGATGGCGATGACTACTTTTTCGTCGATCCGTCGACCCTGATTACGGGAAACCTCGATCGTCCCGTCATCTGGCAGACCGACGCCTACGTGAGCAACGGTCGCGTCGTGCTTCCCTTGGATGCGGGTTCCACGTTCGTGTTTCTCACGGGCCCGGGCAGTTTCTCGATCGCGATCAACGGATTCATGATCGCAGACATCAGCCAAGACGGTCAGACCATCGAGAAGGGGCTCATCGCGGGTCGCTTCCCTGCCGGCAAGCTGGTTGGTGCTTTGGAGCCCCTCGGGGTTTGTGACGAAACCTTCCAAGGAAGCATCCTCGGGCTGCTCACGGACAATTTGGACCTCCACGCGGATCCCAACATCGGCAGTCCGGATGACCAATGCACGGCCACCGGCATCGCCTTCAGCTTCCAGGGTATCCGGGCGCGCATTGCGGACACCGTTGCGCCGGTCGAGCTTCCAAAGCCCGATCCCTGCGCAGGCGCGGGTGATGGTCCGGAGCCCGCATTCGATCGTTGTTGCCGCTCCGTCGAGATCAACTCACCCAACGCGCTTCCCGCCGACTGCAGCGCGGAGGACCTTCAACCCTATTCGGATCTGCCCAATCCGATTCCGGTGCCGCTCGAAGAAGGTTTCTAGCTGACCTCGAACGACTCGCCGCAACCGCAGTCGCCGGTGGCGTTGGGGTTGTTCCATTTGAAGCCGTAGCTCATCAGACCCGACTCCCAGTCGAGAACGGCACCTGCGAGGAACTCGATGCTTCGCTTGTCGACGACGACTTTGAGCCCGTCGAACTCGAACACCAGATCTTTGTGGGGGCGGACCTTCTTCGCGAAGTCGTACACGTAGTAGTACCCGGAGCAGCCGCCACCTTTGACTCCGAGCCGTAATCCTTCGACCGGTTCGCCTGCGTCGGCGACCTTCTCTTTGGCCATTTGCACCGCTTTCGGTGTCAGCGTGATGCTTCTGGCTTCGCTCATCGGTCTCTATGTAAGGCGGGAGGCCTGGTTTCGCCAGCCTCGCGGCCCATTCACCAGTCGATGGGCTTCCCGCTCGCCCTTCGAGCCCAGAGCGGGGAGCGCTCCCGAAGTCGGCCGACAGTGTCGATGACCCCATCTGCGACGGCTTGTACCTCGTCGGCGCTCGTCTGCCGGCCGAGCCCAAAGCGAATGGAGGCCGCGCTCCAGTCCTTCGGAACGCCCATCGCTTCGAGCACATAGCTGGGGCCTGAGACCGCGCTGCTGCAGGCCGAGCCGCTCGACAGAGACACGATCTCGCTCAGCTCGAGAAGCAGCTGGGGACCGTCCACGTAGCCGAACGACAAATTGAGGTTTCCTGGATGCCGGGGGCCAGCCGCGCCATTGAGGCGAACTTCTTCGACCGCATCGAAGAGCTGATCCTTCAAGGCCTCACGGAGCGACTCGATACGCGCTGCCTCCGGCGCGCCTTCGTTCTTCATGATGGTCGCCGCCGCGCCAAAGCCCGCAATGCCGGGCACGTTGAGCGTCCCGGAGCGCAGCCCCCGCTCGTGATCGCCCCCGTGCATCTGCGCCGCCGGCATTCCACGCGTCTGCAGGGCGTCCCGAACATAGAGCGCGCCAACGCCTTTGGGGCCGTAGATCTTGTGGGCAGAGAAGCTCGCCAGGTCGATGTGCATGTCCTCGACTGCGAACGGCAGGTAGCCAAGGCCCTGCGCGGCATCGCAATGAAAGGTGACACCGCGTGCCCGTGCGATGGCGCCGATTTCACCGAGCCTCTGCACGACGCCCACTTCGTTATTGGCAAGCATCACGCTGAGCAGCACCGTCTCGTCGGTCAGTGCTTCGGCGATCGCCTCTGGCGAGACGAGTCCCTCCTCGTCTACGTCGAGCCGGGTGACGCGCCAGCCCTTGCGTTCGAGAGCGGCGCAGCTGTCGAGCACGGCCCTGTGCTCGGTGCGGACGGTGACGATGTGCTTGCCCTCGTCTTGGCGGGCTTCAGCGACACCGCAGATCGCCAGATTGTCACTTTCCGTGGCCCCCGAGGTGAAGATCAGCTCCTCGGGCTTGATGCCGATCAGGTCGGCGAGCTGCGCGCGTCCGAGCTCCGTTGCGACCCGGGCGGCCCTGCCGTGGGCATGAGTTCGACTGGCCGCGTTCCCAAACTGTTCGCTGAAGTAAGGAAGCATCGCAGCCACAACCCGCTCATCGACGGGCGTCGTGGCCTGGTGGTCCATATAAATCGGCATTTGGTCCATCGGTCCGACCAAGCCTAGCGCCGACCATGTGCGCCTCCAACGCGTTGATCTATGCTTTCTCCATGGCAGGAGCGAGCATCCTTTGTGCAACCGATCTGACCTCTGCAGGCCCCCGAACCGTCGATCTCGCGATTGCGGCGGCCAAAGCCTTTGGGGTGCGGATTGACTTGGTCCACGTTCTCGATGACGCGGACTCCTGGTGGCCAGAGTCCCCGGAGCTTCAGGCGGCTGCCGAAGCGGCCAAGGCAGACTCGACACGCTACGAAGCCGTCCTCGAGGCCGAGCTTCAAAAGGAGCAGGACCGTTGCACGGCTAGTGGTGTCGAGTGCGATGCGTTCGTCGTTCGTGGTCGTCCTTGGCGCATCATTCCGGAGCTAGCCGGCGAGCGAGGCTCCTTCATGATCATCATCGGTCCGTATGGGTCCAGCGGTCCGCGATCGGTCGAGGGGAGAGGCGCGACCGAGCTGGTTCTCGGATCGACTGCGCAGCGTGTGATTCGCGCCGCCGATCGGCCCGTTTTCATAGCCACCGGCGCCGCGCCGATCCCCGATGCTCTCGAAGGTACCAAGTGGTTCGTCGGTACCGACTTCTCTGCATCGGCCTTGGCTGCAGTTGCCTGGGCGAAGCGCGCGGCCGCCCGCGTGCACGGCGAGCTTCACGTCGCCAACGTTGTCATCCCTGCGGGTGGCGAGGAGAAGCCCGATGAGGAGCGCACCTGGCGCCAGGTTCTGCGCGACCAGAGCAAACTCGAAGCGGGCAAGAAGCTTGCGACGTACGTCGAAGAGCACGCGCCCGGCGCGCAACTTCACCAAGTAGTTTCCGCGGACTACGCCTCGCATGCGATGTGCGAGGCTGCGGACGAAGCTGGGGCCGATGTCATAGTCGTGGGCACTCACCGGCAAGGCGTGCTGGGCCGATTGCTACTCGGAAGCACGGCATCTCGCTGCCTTCGGATCTCGCCGATTCCGGTGCTAATGGTTCCCGAGCAAGCTCGGTAGTCCGTCGAGGCTCACGGCGTTGTTCTCGCTCTCGTACTTCGCGAGACCATCCGGGCCTTTGCTTTCGGCCCAGCGCTGTAGTTGGTCACGCTCGCCTTTGAAGTCGTATAGTGGCACGCCGTAGCCGCAGGAGTCGCTAATCCGGTTCGCGCGAACCCGAATGATCGAACGCACTCCAGGGTAGTCTTCGAAGTGTTCGCTCAAGCTGGCAAACTCGTCGTCACGAGGCTCGATGACGTCTCCGACCCCGTGCACGCGAACGATGCGTGGCGGGCCCTCGAACGCGCAGAACATCACGCAGATGCGGCTATTCTCGCGAACGTGCGCAATCGTTTCCACGCCGCTCCCGGTGAAATCCAGATACGCGATGCTGCGATCGTCGAGCACGGCGAAGGTGCCCGCGATGCCCTTTGGCGACACGTTGATGTGCCCGTCCGGAGTCAGCGGTGCCGTGGCCACGAAGAACATCTTCTGCTGGTCGATGAACTTGCGGAGCTTATCGTCGAAAGCATCGAAGGTCTTGGCCATGGGCCAACCTTGACACTCAGGCGACGGTACTCTAGATCCGCATATAGGACTGAAACAGTCCGATATCTAAATATCTGAAAATGCTGCGAATTTCGAAAATGACAGACTACGCAGTCGTGTTGGCCACACACTTGGCTGCCACGCAAGGGCCGCATACTGCCCGCGACCTCGCTGTGCAGACCCAGATTCCAGAGCCGACCGCAAGCAAGGTTCTGAAGAACTTGGCACGCGCCGGCGTAGTGATTTCGCAGCGCGGCGCAAAAGGCGGCTACGCGCTCGCCCGCCGGCCCGAGCAGATTGGCGTCAACGAAGTCATCGAGGCCATCGAAGGGCCGATTGCCGTGACTGAGTGCTCTGACGAAACCGCCGACTCGTCTTGCGAGTACGAAACCAATTGCGGGGTGCGCGCCAATTGGCAGCGCATCAACTCGGCGGTCCACCGAGCACTCTCCGAAATCACCTTGGCCGACATGGCGTTTCCCGGGACCGCAGAGCTCGTGTCGATTGCCCGCTCGAGCGAAGAAGCCGAGAGCCTTCGCAGCACCGGCACGCAGAGCAACGATATTCACTGAGGTGGAGTGACTCATGTCAGCAGCAACTGAACAGATCGATGACATCCTCAACAAGGGCTACGACGCCGGTTTCGTCACCGACATCGAACAGGAGTACGCGCCGCCTGGCTTGAGCGAAGAGATCGTCGCCTTCATCTCGAAGAAAAAGGAAGAGCCGGACTGGCTCTTGCAGTGGCGACTCAAAGCGTATCGGCGCTGGCTCGAGATGAAGGAGCCGAGCTGGGCCAAGGTCAGTTACCCGAAGATCAACTATCAGGACATCTGTTACTACGCCGCGCCGAAGACGAACGAGAACGCGCCGAAGAGCCTCGACGAAGTCGACCCGGAGCTCCTCAGAACCTATGAAAAGCTGGGGATTCCGCTGCATGAGCGTGAGATCCTGGCCGGCGTCGCGGTCGATGCGGTCTTCGATAGCGTCTCGGTCGCCACGACGTTCCGCGAGAAGCTCTCCGAGGTTGGGGTCATCTTCATGCCGTTCTCCGAGGCGGTGCGAGAGCACCCGGAGCTCATCAAGAAATACCTGGGGTCGGTCGTGCCGGTCTCCGACAATTTCTTCGCGGCGCTCAATAGTGCTGTCTTCAGCGACGGTTCGGTCGTGTACATCCCGAAGAACGTCCGTTGTCCGATGGAGCTTTCGACGTACTTCCGAATCAACGCTGCGAACACGGGGCAGTTCGAGCGGACGCTGATCATCGCAGACGAGGGAAGCTACGTGAGCTACCTCGAGGGCTGCACCGCTCCGATGCGTGATGAGAACCAGCTGCACGCTGCGGTCGTCGAGCTGGTGGCGCACGAGGGCGCCCAGATCAAATACTCGACGGTTCAGAACTGGTATCCGGGGGACGAGAACGGGAAGGGCGGCATCTTCAACTTCGTCACCAAGCGCGGGCTTTGCGAAGGCGCCCGCTCGAAGATCAGCTGGACACAGGTCGAGACGGGGTCGGCGATCACCTGGAAGTACCCGAGCTGCATTCTCAAGGGGGACGGCTCGATCGGAGAGTTCTACTCGGTCGCCCTGAGCAACCATCGCCAGCAAGCCGATACGGGGACCAAGATGATCCACCTCGGCAAGAACACGAAATCCACCATCATTTCCAAGGGTATAAGCGCCGGCCATGGTCAGCAGACCTACCGTGGCGGGGTGAAGATTTCCCGAGGCGCCACCAACGCGCGCAACTACACGCAATGTGATTCTCTGCTCATCGGCGACAAGTGTGGCGCGCATACAGTGCCCTATGTCGACGTGCGCAATGCCTCGTCGAAGCTCGAGCACGAGGCGACGACTTCGCGCATCGGGGACGACCAGCTCTTCTACTGCAGGCAGCGCGGTCTTTCGGAAGAAGACGCGGTGAGCCTCATCGTCAACGGCTTTGCCAAGCAAGTCTTGAAAGAGCTACCCATGGAATTTGCAGTCGAGGCGCAGAAGCTCCTCGGCGTGAGCTTGGAAGGAGCAGTCGGCTGATGCTGAAGATTGAGGACCTGCACGTCGAGGTAGACGGCCAGCCCATCCTCAAGGGGATCAACCTCGAGCTCGAGGCAGGGCAAGTACACGCGATCATGGGGCCTAACGGCTCCGGGAAGAGCACTCTTGCGTACGTGCTAGCCGGACGCGATGGCTACGAGGTCACCAAGGGAAGCGTGACTTACAAGGGCCAAGATCTGCTCGAGATGGCGCCGGAGCTGCGCGCCGCCGAAGGGGTCTTCTTGGGCTTCCAATACCCGGTCGCGATTCCGGGCGTGAGCAACATCTATTTCCTGAAGGCCGCACTCAATGCGATTCGAAAGCATCGCGGAGAAGCTCCCCTCGACGCGATCGACTTCATGAAGCTCTCAAAGAAGAAGGCCGCGCTGGTTCAGCTTCCGGACGAGCTTACCAAGCGTTCGGTAAACGATGGTTTCAGCGGCGGCGAGAAGAAGCGCAACGAGATCTTTCAAATGGCCATGCTCGAGCCTTCCCTCGCGGTGCTCGACGAGACCGACTCCGGGCTCGATATCGACGCGCTCAAGGTCGTGGCCGAGGGCGTGAACAGCCTGCGCGCCCCGGATCGGGCCATGCTGGTCATCACGCACTACCAGCGTCTACTCGACTACATCGTGCCCGATGTCGTGCACGTTCTGATAAACGGACAGATCGTTCGAACGGGAGACAAGGAGCTCGCCAAGCATCTCGAACTAGAGGGTTACAGCGAGGTCCGGGAAGCATCTCAGCTGTGACGGAAGCAAGCCGCCAGACACTTCTCGAGAGCCTTCCCTCTTCGTTTGACACGGGGCCGGATTGGCTTCGCGCACTTCGTGGGCGAGCCTCCGAAGCTCTGCGTGAGCAAGGGCTTCCGACGAAGCGCACGGAAGCATGGCGCTTCACTCCGGTGCGTTCGGTCGTCGACACGGAGTTCTCGCGCGAGGACAAAGACGTCCCTGCGCTGGTTTCGGAGCCCCCCGCAGGGGTCAGAGTCCGGAGCCTGAAGGAGGTTCTCGAAACTCAGCCCCAGCTTCTCGAAGGCCGGCTCGACTTGGGCGGCGCCCCTAGTCACTTCGCGGCACTCAATACGGCGCTGTTCCGCGATGGACTTTGGATCGACGTTCCCAAGGGCACTGTCGTCCAGGCGCCGATCGAGATCGCACACGCGGTCCCTTCGTCTTCCGCGCCTGGCGTCGCGTATCCGCGCGTTTTGGTCACGGTTGGGGAGAGCGCCGAGCTGACCTTGATCGAAGCCTATTCTGGCGACGAGTCGCGTCAGCTCAGCAACTCGCTGGTCGAGGTCGACCTCGGACGCGACGCGAAAATGAGCCATGTGCGCGTGCATGAGAATGCTGGGCTGCAGGTCGGCCGTGTCGACGTTCGGCAGGGCCCGGACAGCCGCTACCGTTCGACCGTCGTCACCTTGGGCGGCGCCCTTCTGCGGTTCGATGTCCGCTGCCTGCTGCAGGGCAAGGGCGCCGAATGCGAGCTCGATGGCGTGTACCTGATCGACGGAGACGATCACGTCGACCACCACACCTTGGTCGAGCATCAGGCGCCGAACTGCCGAAGCGGGCAGACCTACAGGGGCATCGTCTCTGGGAAGGCCACCGCCGTTTTCGACGGTGTCGTCATCGTGCACCGCGATGCTCAGAAGACCGAAGCCCATCAGGAGAATCGTAACCTGCTTCTCTCCGATATGGCCACGGTCCACACCAAGCCGCACCTCGAGATCGACGCGGACGACGTAATTTGTAGCCACGGCGCTACCGTGGGCTCTCTCGATGAGGACCAGCTGTTTTATCTTCGCGCGCGCGGTGTTCCCGAAGACTTCGCCCTTGCGATGCTGACCTATGCGTTCTTGGAGTCGATCGTTGATCGGGTCAGCCACGAGCCGACTCGGTTGCGCATGCGCGAGGCGCTACTTTCGCGAATTCCGCATGGTGACGAAATCCGGGGGGTCACGTGAACGAGGTGTCGCCCATCGCTTCGTCCAAGCATGTGGCCTTTGACGCTGAGCGGCTACGCAGAGACTTTCCGGCGCTTCATCAAGATGTGCACGGCAAGCCCCTGGTCTACTTAGACAGCGCGGCCACTTCGCTCAAGCCTCAGTCGGTGATCGACGCCGTAGACGAGGTCTACGCGAAGGACTGCGCCAACATCCACCGAGCCGTTCATCTGCTCTCGCAACGTGCGACGGTTCGCTACGAAGAGGCGCGCGAGAAGGTTCGCACCTTCTTGAACGCTGCCAGGAATACCGAGATCGTGTTCACACGGGGAACGACCGAGGCGATCAACCTAGTGGCGCAGAGCTGGGGACGCAGCTCGCTCCGAGAGGGCGATCAGGTTCTGGTGACCGAGCTCGAGCACCACTCGAACATCGTGCCCTGGCAGATGCTCTGCCAGCAGACGGGTGCGAAGCTCGTCGTCGTGCCGATGACCGACCGAGGCGAAATCCTGCGCGAGCATTTCGAGCAGAAGCTCAGCGAACGTACGCGCCTCGTCGCGATGGCCCATGTGTCGAACGCTCTAGGCACGCTGCTGCCGGTGCCCGAGCTGATCGCGCTCGCGCATGAGCGCGGCGCGCTGGTTCTGCTCGACGGCGCCCAGGCGGTTTCGCACGTCGACGTCGACGTGCGGGCGCTCGACTGCGACTTCTACGCCTTCAGCGGTCACAAGCTCTACGGCCCGACTGGGATCGGCGTGCTCTATGGAAAGGAACGGCTCCTCGACAGCATGCCTCCCTACCAGGGCGGCGGGGACATGATCCGCTCGGTCACGTTCGAAGAGACGATTTACAACGAGCTTCCCTACAAGTTCGAAGCAGGGACGCCGAACATCGCCGGCGCGATCGGACTCGGAGCTGCCATCGACTACGTTCTTTCGTTTGACGCAGGGCTGGTCCATGCGCACGAGAACGCTGTTCTGAGCTACGCGACCGAAGCGCTCGAGGCTATTCCGGGGCTGCGCCTCGTCGGCACGGCGCCCGGCAAAGTCGCGGCCCTTTCGTTCTTGATGGACTCGGCGCATCCGCACGACATCGGCACGATCGTCGATTCCGAAGGTGTTGCGATTCGTACGGGCCACCACTGTGCGCAGCCGGTCATGGAGCATTTCGGCATTGCCGCGACCGCGCGCGCGTCGCTTGGCATGTACAACACGACCGAAGACATCGATGCCTTGGTCGGCGCACTTCAAAAAGTGCAGGAGTTGTTCGGCTGATGGACCTTCGCGAGCTCTACCAGGAAGTCATCCTCGACCACGGCAAGAACCCTCGGAACCACAGCTTTCCCGAGCCGCACAATCGGGAAGCGCGAGGCTACAATCCCCTGTGCGGCGACAAGATCACGCTACGCTTGCAGCTGGATGGTCAGACGATTACCGACGTGGGTTTCATCGGGCAGGGATGTGCCATTTCCCAGGCGTCCTGCTCTACGATGACCGAGGCTATCAAAGGCCGGACGCTCTCCGAAGCCGAAGCCCTCTTCTCGAAGTTTCACACCATGCTCACGAGCGAAGACAGCTCCGACGACGACATCGAGGAGCTCGGCAAGCTCGCGGTATTCGCAGGAGTTCGAGAGTTCCCGATGCGCGTCAAGTGCGCGACGCTGGGCTGGCACACCCTCAACCAAGCTCTTCGCAACGAGAGCGCAGAAGCAACGACGGAGTAGAGTGGTGGTCGACGACATTGAGCGATTGAAGATCCACAAGATCAAACCGAGGACCACGTCGGATCACGTGTTCTTGCCCGTGTCCGAGCCGCACCATCCGCCGACGGAACCCATCACCGAAGCGCTGGGGGGGACGGGCGAGAAGCTCGCCAAACCCATCGAGCCAAGGCTCGTCGAAGCTGCCATCATCGAGGCGCTGGAGACGATCTACGATCCGGAGATCCCGGTGAACATCTATGACCTCGGATTGATCTACGGCGTCGAGGTCAACGAAGAGGGCCGCGCCGAGATCCGGATGACCCTGACCGCGCCTGCTTGCCCGGTCGCAGGAGCAATCGTCGAAGAGGTCGCGGAAAAGTCGGGTCGCGTAGAGGGAGTGTCGACTTCCCACGTCGAGTTGGTATGGGACCCGCCCTGGACTCCGGACCGCATGACCGAAGCCGCCAAGCTCGAGCTAGGGATGATCTAGAACCTCGCGCCCCTCCCGACATAGACATTCGTGGAAACGAACGAGCCGGGCGTGGCCCCGAAACGACTTCCCGTGCCTCGACTTGTACATAGGAGAACGGCTCGGGATGGGCAGCACAGGGAGTGGGGGGCGAGGCTAGACGTGTAGTGCCTTAGGGAGACAGCCGAGCGGGTACCCCGCGACCGAGCACGCCCGTCGCGAGCCGTTCTTCGATCTGATGGTTGATTCTTGTCCGGGCGTCGCGTTCCCACCGACTACCATCGGACACGCCGCCTGTGACCCCGACGCAGCAGTCCCTGACGCCAGCACTGCCACTGGCACCCCCGCTGCCACTGCCTTACGCTCCGTCGCCATGGACCGGGATCTCTCAGGCCGATGCGGAACTTGCGGCTGGTACATCCGCAAACGCCAAGAGCCGGACGAGTCCTGGGTTGGGGATTGCAGGCTTGGGCAAGGCCGCTGGCCGCTCAAGGACATGGCGACCTGTTCGAGCCACAAGCCCAAGGACGTGCCCTGGGATCAGGCGCTGAAGAGAAAGCCGGCGGCGGGTGCGCCGCGAAGCTATCGCGACGAGGCCGCTCCCAAACCCCGCCTCTTCATTCCCTCGGAGATTGGAATCGACATGGATCAAGAAACCTTCCGACAAGTGCTTCGCGAGGTGCTTCTCGACGAGCTCGGCGTGCGTGACGTCGAAATGGGTGACCGCTGGAACGATGGCGAGCTGGTGCTCGTCCCGGGCAAAGAGGGCACGCAGGAAAAGCGCATTCCGATGGATGTGTTTTTCAAGAAGATCGTCATGGTTCGCGACAAGCTCCGCGTCCTCGAACAGAAGGTGAACGGCAACAAGAACCTGAGCGATGAAGAGAAGGTCCAGCTGCAGCAATACATCACCGGCTGCTACGGATCGTTGACGACCTTCAACGTGCTCTTCAAGAGCAAAGACGATCAGTTTTCGGGGCAAAGCAAGTAGCGGGCGCACCGAGACACGGACTGCGTGGGCGAGGGTGCTACACTTCCGCGTGCTCTACTTCGCCTACGGGTCCAATCTCGATTCGGAGAACTGGGGGCTCTGGTGCGCGAACAAGGGCTACGACCCGGCCTCCATTGAAGCACTCGGTCCAGCCTGGTTGCCCGATCACGAGCTCGTCTTTCGCTATAAGTCTCGCCTTCGAAAAGTAGGGGTTCTCGATGTTCGTCCGCGTCTTGGCGTGGCGATTCCCGGCGCCCTCTTCCGGGTGCACGATTGGGCAGGGCTCGACGCGAAAGAAGGTGTCTCCGGCGGATACTATCGACGCATTTCGGTGACCGCGCTGACCCGCGATGGGCGCGCGCACTCGGCGGCGACCTATTGCGTTTGCGACGAGCGACGGGGCCCGTTCGTGGCACCTGGACCGGAGTATCGGGAGATCGTCATCCGTGGTCTCTCGCGTTTCGGACACAGCCACGATGGTTTTCTCGACGCGGCCAGGGGCGACCGTGCTTCACCAGCCCTTCGAGCGGTCTTCACCTACGGCACCTTGATGAGCGGCGAGAGCAACCACGATTTGCTGGCTCCTCGAGTACTCCACGCGCGCGGCTCCGCTCGTGTCGCCAACGCTTCGCTAGTTCGAATCGACTGGTATCCAGGCCTAGTCCTCAGCGACCGGGGCTCCGTTCATGGGGAGCTCTACTCTGTCGACGATGTCGCCGCGACATTGCAAGAGCTCGACTCCTATGAAGACTTCATGGGCTATGGGAGCGAAGGCTCTCTCTATCGGCGTTCCCTCATCCATGCGATGACTCCCAGCGGTCCGGTTCTCGCGTGGACGTACATCTTTCTGGGTGATGCGGCTGACTTTCCCCTGATTCCATCGGGACGCTGGGCGGGCGCTTGACCCCTCCGCAGACGGCCGTAAGATCAAGACTCAGATGAAGACTCACTGCGACATTCTGCGTAATTACTTCTTTTGGTTCACCGACTGAGGTGGCCTGCGCGCTTTGTCGCTCAAAGGCCGCCTCTCAGGGCGGCCTTCTTGGTTTAATAATCTGAGGCTGTCGTGAGAGGGGCTGGGAGCCCGAACGATGGCACGGACAGATAGAAACCAAGCTCGAGACAGACACTCTCGGATTCGAACCAGACCGCGGAAGGCGACCGTCGTGCACGACGGCTCGGCATTCCAACTCGCGGTGGACCTGCGTGCCTACGGTTTCGATGTGGCCGAGGGACCCTTGCTCTCGTCTTCGAGTCTGCAGCCGAACCCCGGCGGCCTCGCGGTCATTGCCACCCGCCCCGGTGCCACTCGAAGCGAGCGCTTGCTGCAATGGACCCATCAACTCTGCTGGAACGGCGCCACGGTTCTTGCGGTGGGTTCGGCGGTGCGCCCGGTCGCCGAGTTCTTCGGTGCTCCCCGCAACGCCTCGTCAGACGAACGAGTCAGCGGTCGCCTGGCCAATATTGATTCCGCAGATCAGGGCCTTTTCAACGGTTTTCCCGAAAAGTTCCGCCTCGCGCTCCCGGCCGGTGACCGCTTCCCGGCATCCGAGCTGAGCTCCGAATTCGGTGCCACCGCTTGGAGCCAAGACGGCGAGCTCATCGGAGCTTCTCACGTGTTCCGTCCGGTGCACTTGCTGCACGCCGGAGTGATGGAGAGCAGGGAGATCCGGACGGTGGTCCTGAAGAATCTGCTGAGCTTGATGCGAGAGAGGGGCGGAAGGGCTTTTTAGCAGGCGGCAGCGCGAGCCCGCAGGGCGAAGCCCGGCGCGAAAGCGCCGGCAAGGCAGAGCGAAGCGAATGCCGCGCCAGGCACGCTGCTCACTCGCGTGAGAGTGATACCAGGATTACGGGTGGGGGTGGGCGGGGCGGTGTAAACAAGCCGTAGCACGCCGCCAACTCAAGACCTGCACCCCACAACACCCGCGGCAGCACAAACCGTACGGTGCCACCCGAGCCAAACACCGGCACCGGCACTGGCACCGGCACCGGCACTGGCACCGGCACTGGCACCGGCACTGGCACTGGCACCGGCACCGGCGCTGGCGCTGGCACTGACACCGACACTGGCACTGGCACTGGCACTGGCAGTTTCGACTTGTGGAGCGGCGGGACGTAACCCCGTGTCCGGTTCCGCCCCGCCGCGGTTCTTCCGTGGATGTGCTAGTACAAGCCGCATGTCCGACGCACTAGTCCTCACCGATCTCGACGGCGACGGCGTCCTCACCGTCACCATGAACCGCCCCAAGCGACGCAACGCGTTCAACTCAGATGCGTTCCTTGCGCTTCGGGATGCGTTTGCGAATGCCAATGCAGACCCGCGGGTTGCCGCCGTCTTGCTCACCGGTGCTGGCGACGATTTCAGCTCGGGGCTCGATCTTTCGGCGATCGACATGAATCCGGACGAGGAGCCGCCCTTCGAGCTCATGATGGACGCGATTTGCGCTTTCGATAAGCCACTGGTTTGTGCCGCAAAGGGCTGTGCGATCGGCTTCGGCGCTACTGTGCTCTTTCACGCCGACGTCGTCTATTTGGGGCGGAGCGCGAAATTGCGCTTTCCGTTTGTCAGCCTCGGGCTCGTGACAGAAGCGGCGGCGGCGTACCTAGGTCCGGCGATGATCGGCCACAAACAGGCGGCCGAGCTCCTATTCACCGCGGAGTTCTTTGGCGCGGACAAGGCGCTCGAGTACGGGATCGCGACACAGGTATTCGCCGACGACGAGCTCGTGCCGAAGGCGCTCGAGAAGGCGCGTGAGATGGCGCAGTGGCCGATCGACGCCCTCGTCGCGATCAAGCGAATCATGAAGGCGATGCACGGTGACAAGGTTGCCCTCGCGCGGAAGCTCGAGATGGAGGGCTTTGGCGAGCTGATGGGCTCGCCTGCGAACATGGAGGCGTTCTCTGCATTCATGGAGAGGCGCCCGCCCGACTTCAAGCAGTTTCGGAAATGATCGAGACCGAGCGCGCCTCCAAATGGTATCGCGATAGGGCTATGTGGTGGGCGCTGGGCGCCGCCGCGCTGGTCGCCGGGTTGTCGTTCGAGTGGTCTCGCAGATACAGCTACAATGTCTGCGACGACGCGCTCATCTCCTTTCAGTACGCGCGCAACGCCGCCGGAGGCCTCGGGTTCGTCTTCAATCCTGGGGAACGCGTCGAGGGCTTCACCAACTTTCTTTGGACGGCGCTCCTCGCGCTGGTGCACCCGCTGAGCGATGGAAGCAGCACGGGCTTCGTCCGACTCGCGACCGCGATCAGCATCGGTCTGGCTGCCCTCGACATCGTTCTTCTCTATCGTCTGGGGCGCCTGCTTTGGCCGCGACAAGTTGCGCCGATCGTGTTCGCGATCGGTCTCTGCGCCTTGGACAACGGCTACACGGTCTGGGCGATGCAGTCCTTGGAGTCGCATCTTCTCATCTTCGCGATGCTGCTCGGCTGCCTGTTCCTTTGGGGCACACCCAGCCGCGCCAAGGCGATCGGAGCCGCTCTGAGCCTCACGGCCGTGATGATGACCCGACCGGACGCGGCGCTGTTCGTGGCCGTCCTAGGTGCGAGCGAGCTGCTTCACGCCTGGCGTTCGGACGATGCCAAACAAGCGCTGCTTCGCGCCATCACGATCTTCGGAGCGACGGCCGTTCTCTTCGGCGTGTATTTCATCTGGCGATACCAGTACTTCGGATACCTCTTCCCCAATACGTTCTACGTCAAAGCCTCCGGCCTGCGCGGTGAAGCAGTCGAGCGGGGCTTGCGTTACCTGAGCGAGTTCCTGTCGGATCGTGGTTACGTTCCCCTGCTGGCGCTGGGCGCGCTGCTAGGGCTTCGTGATCGCGTCGTCGGCCCGCTCCTGGTCTGGGCGCTGCTCTACACCGCCTACGTCGTCTACGTGGGCGGCGACTTCTATCCAGGCCACCGGTTCTTCGTCGTCCTGATCCCGTTCGCCGCGCTACTCTCGGCTCACACTCTCAGCCGGGCTGCAACCTGGGCGCGTAGTCGCTGGAGCCCCGCGCCACGGCTCGCGTGGGGCCTTTGGACAGTTGGCTTGGCGCTCGTCGCGATCGTGACTGTGCGCGGGCTGACGGTCGGTCCGGTTCGAACCGAGGTCATGCGCTGGGGTCACGAGGTCGAACGAGTGCGCGCGTTCATGGAGTGGCTGGGCGAACAAGCACCTCCGGGCGCTTCCATACTGACGGGGGACATCGGATCGAGCGGCTTCTACGCCAAGCTCTACGTCTATGACTATTTCGGGATCATCGACCCGGTGACCGCGCATCAAGAGCACAAGCAGCTCGGCCGAGGCAAGCCCGGGCACGAAAAGCACGCCGATCCGGACTACCTCCTCGGTAAACAACCGACCTACATCAAGCGCGGGTACATCCACCGTGACCTCTATCGGCACGGCTACTTCTTCGATTCCGACATCCCCGCGCGATTGAACGAGCCAGGCATTTGGCGAAAGGATGAGCTCCGCGAGGAAGATGGTTGGGCGGTGCTGAGCCGCATGCCTTTCGAGTCTCGACGCTACGCGGATTGGGAAGGCAGCGGGGAGGCGTTTCAGAACTGGCCGAGTCGAAGAGCGGCGAAGCAACAGCAGCGGCCGGTCGGTCAGGTCGGCTGGTTTGTGTCGAGCTTCCATGCGACCTTGGGCGATGTTGCGGTGGGTCAACTACGGTCCGCTCCTTTCCCGTTGCAGGGGGAGCTCCTCGTTCTCCGCGTTGCAGGCGGGCGCGATCCTTCGAGGCTCAGGGTTGAGCTTCGGGTCGACGACGAGCTGATCGCTTCAGCCACCGGGAACAACTCCGAAACTTTCGCCAGGCACGCTTGGAATATCGCCGAGTATCGCGGACGCTCGGCTGTGATCCTGGTCATCGACGACGCGATAGGTCCTTGGGGTCACATCATGGTCGACGAAATCGAGCAACGCGCATACGGGCCCGCCTGGTTGCCTGACAGAAAATGACAATTCGGAAGCTGCTGACGCTCACAGCATAATTGTCCAGCAAACATGGCGGTGGTCTCAGGTAAGGTCGTCCGCATTCTCCTTTGTAGTGCGCGACTTTACGACTCAGAACCTTTGTTTCGCGGGCGCCCGAGCCGAAAGGGACGATCCAGAGACGAAGGTGCGTGTTTGTAGGCTTCCCAGTTGACCCGCCGGCAGGGGGCCGCTAGTGGGTCGCCGTTAGCGGGGAATGTGGGTGTTAGTGGTGTACCCCGCGTCATCAACGGAGAGAATCACTATGACCAAGAACATTTTTAGACTGGGCCTCGTCCTCGCGCTTTGCGGTTCGATGACGGCTTGCAAGAAGGCTGATGAAGCGGCCGATGAGGCTGCGGCGGCTGCGGATCACGCGGCTCACCAGGCTGAAGCGGCCGCTGAAAAGGCCGGCGACGCAGCCAAGGAAGCCGCGGACAAGGCTGGAGCGGCTGTTGACGACGCGAAGGAAGCTGCGGCGGGCGCTGTTGCCGACGCGAAGGAAGCGGGCGCCAAGGCTGTTGCCGACGCGAAGGAAGCGGGCTCCGAGGCCGTTGGTGAGGCGAAGGAAGCCGCGGCCGACGCGAAGAACGCAGCTAAGGACGCTGCCGCCAGCGCGAAGGAAGCGGCCGAGAAAGCCGCTGCGGATGCCAAGGCAGCCGGTGCCGAGGTGAAGACCGACACTGAGGCCGCCGCCGCGGACGCCAAGGCCGACGCGAAGAAGCATCTGGGCCAGTAGAGCACTGGGGCCAGAACCCTTGCAGCGAAGAAGCCGGCTCTCAGGAGCCGGCTTTTTTCGTGCCCGGTCGCCGACTTCGGCTTGTCATCGAATGCTTAGAAAACTAGAACATGTTTCACTCCGGCATTCAGACCGGGAAGCGTGAGGCCATGTACTTCGACTACACCCCCGAGCAAAAAGCATTGCGCGACGAGCTTCGCGCGTATTTCGATCAGCTGATTACCGACGAGCTCCTCGCCGAGCTCGACGAAGCCGAGGGCGGCGGGCCCCTCTATCACGAGGCCATGCAGCAGCTCGGCGCCGACGGATGGCTCGGCATCGGCTGGCCAAAGGAGCACGGTGGCCAGGGCCGAGGTCCGATCGAACAGTTCATCTTTTTCGATGAGGTGCAGCGGGCGGGCTTTCCGGTTCCCATCCTCACGCTGAACACGGTGGGGCCGACCCTGCTCAAGTTCGGAACGGCGGAGCAGAAGGCCACGTACCCACCGAGGATTCTAGAAGGCAAGTGTCACTTCTCGATCGGGTACACCGAGCCGGCGTCAGGCACCGACCTCGCCTCCCTGCAGACCAGCGCCGTTCGGGACGGCGATGAGTACGTGATCAACGGCCAGAAGATCTGGACGAGCTTGGCGGATCACGCCGACTACATGTGGCTTGCGTGCCGCACCGATCCCGATGCGCCACCACACAAGGGAATCTCGATCATCATCGTTCCGGCGGATGCGGAGGGGGTTCAGATCACGCCGATGCACGCGCTCGGAGAGAACAACGTCCATGCCGTTTACTACGACGACGTGCGTGTCCCGGCCGAGAACATCGTCGGTGGTGAGAACAAGGGTTGGCACCTGATCACCACTCAGCTCAACCACGAGCGCGTCGCCCTTTGTTCAGTCGGTCCGCTCGAAAAGATCTATACCCAAACCATCGAATGGGCGAAGAAGACTCCGAACGGCGATGGCGGCATGCTCATCGACTTGCCCTGGGTCAAGACCAACCTCGCGCGGGTCCACGCCAAGCTCGAAGTGCTCAAGCTGCTCAACTGGCAGCAAGCCTGGGGCATCGCCCACGACACCCTTTCGCCAGCCGACGCATCCGCAATCAAGGTCTTCGGCTCGGAGTTCTACGTCGAAGGCTCGAGGCTGCTCATGGAGGTTCACGGAGCGGCGGGAGTGCTTCACCACAGCTCGGAGGGGGTTCTCCTTCGCGGGCGGCTCGAGAAGTACTACCGCATGTCCCTGGTGCTCACCTTCGGTGGCGGCACCAACGAAATTCAACGAGACATCATTTGCCAGGCCGGGCTTCGCATGCCGCGCCTCGGGCGACGCTGAAGAGGCCCGACATGGATTTCTCATTCACCGAAGACCAGAACAGCATTCGAGACCTCGTCAAGCAGGTGCTCGCCGACATCGTCACCGACGATTCTCTGAAAGCGCTTGCCAAGGAAGGCATCTGGTTTCACGAGCGCGCATGGAAGCAGCTCGCGGAGTCGGAGATGCTCGGCCTTGCCATCCCCGAACAGTACGGCGGAGCGGGAATGGGGCTGACCGAGCTCTGTCTCCTCCTGCAGCAAGTGGGGCGTACGGTCGCACCGATTCCCGCCATCGAGACGCTGGTGTCGGCGGCGCTTCCCTTGACGGCGTTCGGGACGTCGGAGCAGAAGGATCGCTACCTCGGCGGGATCGCTCGGGGCCGCACGATCATGACTGCGGCTCTCGTCGATACCGGGAGCCGCAATCCGTTCAATCCGTCTTCGGTCGCCAAGCCAGACGGTGATGGTTGGCGTGTCAGTGGGCGCTTCAGCAACGTCGCCTATGCGGATCTCGCCGCACGGATCCTCGTGCCGGCGCGCACCGATGGTGGCTCGATCGTCGTGCTGCTGGTCGACCCCAAGGCCGACGGCACGCGCCTCGGCGAGCAGCGGGGCACCAACGGACAGCCGCTTTGGCTGCTCGAGCTGAACGATGCTTCCGTTGCTGCCGGCGATGTGCTTGGTGGCACTGAGCAGGGCGAGCAGGTCCTTCGCTACCTGGTCGAGCGCACCGACCTCGCCATCTGCGCGGTCGAGTATGGTATCGCAGAGCAGGCGCTCTTCATGACCGCCACATACGCGGGCGAACGCAAGCAGTTCCGGGTTCCCATCGGCACGTTCCAGGGTGTGACCCAACGGGTGGGCGATGCATACATCGATGTACAGGCCATGCGTTCATCGATGTGGCAAGCGTGCTGGCGCCTCGATGAAGGTCTCGACGCCCGCAAAGAGCTTGCTGTTGCCAAGTTCTTCGCCTCGGAAGCCGGTGCTCGAGTCGTAGCCGCCGCTCAGCACGTGCATGGCGGTATGGGCTTCGATCGGGACTATCCGCTCTACCGCTACTTCATGACTTCGAAGCATCTCGAATTCACTCTGGGCGGAACGCAGGAGACGCTGACTCGCCTCGGCGAGCTCATTTCGGAGTGAGCTAGCCGGGCGCGACAAGCTGCGAATCCCACAAACCGTGGAAACCGTATCCTCCGGCATGCAACAATAGTCCCTGCCTGGTAGCCGCCAGTTGGTGAGACTCGCAGTACCAGGCAGGGGGTTGGAATGAAGGAGAGGTTTCTATTCTTAGTTACGGCGCTTGCGTTCTTTTGTTACGGCTGTGGTTCGCCGGATGATGGGGGAGCGAGCCGGGCGATCAGCAATCCGAACGCGGAGGCAGCCGCACAAACCGCGGTCAACGCGACCACGGCGCTTGGCGAGGTCAAGACCGCGCCCGACAGCGCCGACGCGATGGGTGCCCTGAGCAATATGTACGCTCAGCTCAGCGTGATGGCGTCATCCGGCGCGGCTGGGGTTCCAGGATTTGCGACCGCCGAAGGATCCTCAGAAAAGGCGGGTCTCGATACTTGCGTGACGGCGACCGATACCCTGGTGACCTACAACTCCTGTGAATACGAGTCGACCAGCATCCACGGCACGATCGGAATCAACTGGGACACAATCACCTGCAATCTCACCGTCAACTCCGGGCTTTCGGGGACCGCCGTTGGCTTCACCATGGTGGGCTCGCTCACGGTCACCGAGACCCTGGTCACCGGCTCCATGACCTATGACACTAACATCAGCGGAATCGACATTCCTGCGGGCGCCGGAAGCCTTCACCTCGAAGCAAATTACAACGACGTTGGCGTCGATGCGCAGGGTTGTCCGGTTTCGGGTTCACTCACGGTTCGTCAGTCCGTCACGGGGGGAGTCGGCTACGACTTCGGCGTAGTTCGAGCGGATTTCGGACCTAGCTGCGGCGACGTTCAACTCTACAACTGAAAACAGGCGGCATGGGGCAACAAGGAGCTGCCCGGGTCGGGCCGCCCTTCTTCTTTGCATGCCAGTCCGGCGCTGCTGTGCGTTGGAGGCCTCGGCGACTTGCACTAGGGTCTACGGTATGGCCATTGCAGCTTTCCTGAGAGCCGAAGCGCTCACCACTGAGTCCAAGACCAACTTCATTCGTGAGGCCTGGGACCGCCTTCGCGGTATCCCCGGAGGAAAACGGATCTTCAGCGGACTCGTTGGACGGGTCGCTCCGTACACCGGCACCATCGGTGCCGTAGTGCAAGAGCTCGGCCCGGGCTATTCACGCGTCACTCTTGCCGATCGACGAGCAGTCCGAAATCATCTCTCCTGCGTGCATGCCGTCGCGCTGGCAAATCTCGTCGAGCTGACCGGCAACGTCGCACTCGGCTATTCGCTCCCCGACGACGCGCGCTTCATCGTCGCCGGCATGAGTCTCGACTACGTCAAGAAGGCCCGCGGAACCATCACCGGTGAATGCCGCACCCCGGCAATTGAGTCCAGCGAGAAGCGGGAGTACGAGGTGAAGGTCACGCTCCGGGATGAGGGCGGGGACGTCGTAGTCGACGGGGTGTTGCGGACGCTCGTGGGGCCGAAGCAGCGCTAGCGGCAGTGTCAGTGCCAGCGGCAGTGCCAGCGGCAGTGCCAGCGCCAGTGTCAGGGTCTAGTTACACCGCCCGCCCACCCCCACCCGTAGTCCTCCCTGCCGCACCCTGCGCTTCGCTTGGGCTTGGCGGCGCATTCGCGCCGGGCTTCGCCCTTCGGGCTCGCGCTGCCGCCTGCTGTCTTGGGGGGGCGTGCCAGTGTCAGTGTCAGTGCCAGTGCCAGTGCAGGTGTCAGCGCCAGTGCTCCTGTGACCCTGCTTGGTCATCGTGATCTCCTCTTTGCCTGTGAGTGGGGCCGGGCTTGCGCCCTTCTGGGGACCCCACTCACAGGCAAAAAGGAGATCACTCATGGGACTCATCATTCAGCAAAGGGCGCTTCAGGCGGCAAGTGGACTGCGGAAGGTGCTTCCGGCGGTTCGGAAGCGGGATCGGTCATTGTTCGACCAGATCCATCGGGCGATGAACAGCGTCGTTCTCAACATCGCAGAAGCCGATGGAAACGATCCTGGAACCGCGAAAGCTCGGTTCGCATCCGCGTGCGGCTCTGCAAAGGAAGTTCGCGCCGGGCTTCAGCTCGCAGCTGCGTACGGATACTTTCCGAGAAGCCGAGTCGCAGAGTTGGACATCGCGCTCGATGAAATCTGCGCGATGTCATGGAGACTCTCAGGCCGCTAGAGCCGGCGGCCTAGACACCATGTGATGGCGCACACCTCGTCGAGCTTCTCGTCGAGGTGATTCGCGGTCTGGGTTTCGATGTAGCCCCAGTCGGTTGCGACGTTGAGTGCCGCGCGAACCTCCTTTGCGGAGCCGCAGGCGGTTGAGAATCGAGCGCGCGCATTTCCCGCATCATTCCCGCGCGCCTCCGCGATGTTCAGGACCACGCTTTGCGCAGCTCGCTTGAGCTGATCGGCCAGCGACTTATCCTGCTCGCGGATCGCGTGGAGAAGTGGAGCGAGCTCTCGCACCACGCTTCGTGCTCTGTCGTAAACATTCCTTCTTTGCATCAGCGACTCCTTGGATTGGGTTTTGGGCCTCACTTCAGTGCGGCCCAAAACCCAATCCAAGGACAAGCGATAGCCAAGGTTTGAATCCGCCAGCGCTAGCGGCAGCGGCAGCGCTAGCGGCAGCGGCAGCGGCAGCGCTAGCGGCAGCGGCAGTGGCAGCGGCAGTGGCAGTGTCAGCGCCAGCGCCAGCGCCAGCGGCAGCGGCAGTGGCAGCGGCAGTGGCAGTGTCAGTGGCAGTGTCAGCGGCAGTGTCAGTGTCAGTGTCAGTGGCAGTGTCAGTGGCAGTGTCAGCGCCAGCGCCAGCGCCAGCGCCAGCGCCAGCGCCAGTGCCAGTGCCAGTGCCGGTGTCAGCGGCAGTGGCAGTGTCAGTGTCAGTGTCAGTGTCAGTGTCAGTGTCAGTGTCAGTGTCAGTGTCAGTGTCAGCGCCAGCGCCAGCGCCGGTGAGGCCTCAAGCTTCCGCGCTTCGAATCAGCTCCTGGGCTGCCGCTCTTGCCTGGTCGGTGACCGTGACTCCGCCCAGCATCCGCGCGATCTCCTCGAGCCGTTCCTGGTCGGATAGCAGTCGGATGTCGCTCTTGGTTCGCTTGCCGACGACCTCTTTGTGAACGCGGTAGTGCGCGTCGGCGTAGGCGGAGATCTGCGGGAGGTGCGTGATGCACAGGACCTGGCTGTGTTGGGCGACCTCGTGGATCTTTCGGCCGATGACTTCGGCGACGGCACCGCCAACCCCGGCGTCGACTTCGTCGAAGACATAGAGGCTTGCGGGGCCGATGCCCGCGAGCACGCGTTTGATCGCGAGCATCGCGCGGGAGAGCTCTCCGCCGCTTGCGATCTTGCGCAGGGGCTTGGCGTCTTCGCCGCGGTTGGGCGCGATGAGTAGCTCCGCGTGGTCGATTCCAGTCGGGGAGAGGCGAGCGCCCTCGACTCGGAGCTCGTGCGGGCCGCCTTCGAGGGCGGCAAGCTCAACGGTGACCTTGGCTTCGCCCATGCTGAGCGACGAAAGCTCCTTGCTGATCGCTTTGCTGAGCTTGGCGGCGGCGGCTTTGCGCTTGCCGCGCAGAGCGAGCGCGACCTGGGAAGCTTCCTCGAGTGACTCGTCAAATTCTCGCTGATAGCGGTCCAGGCGTTCCTCGTAGCGTTCGAGAGAGTCGAGCTCCTCTGCAGCCCGGTCCCGGTAGCTGAGGATCTCCGTTGCGGTCTCGCCGTATTTTCTCTTCATTCGTGACAGACGGTCGAGCTCATCTTCGAGCGCTCCAAGCCGATTCGGATCAAACGACAAGTCGCGTGCGTAGGTTCCTAGCTCTGCCGCGGCATCTTCGAGTTGCAAGACGGCGTCGCGAACCTGGGTGGCTACCGGGCCCAGGCTCGGATCGAAACCAGAGGCTTGCTCGAGCGAAGTTGCGATTCGCGAGACGGTGCCGCAGATGGAATCGTCATTGGAGTAGAGCTGTGCCTCGGCCTCGCCGGCTGCCGTTCCCAACTTCTCCGCATGGCGAAGCCGCTCACATTCCAAGATGAGGGCCTCTTCGTTCTCGAGCGCGTCCCGCAGCGTTTCGATTTCGTCGACCTGATAGCGAAGTAGATCCTCGCGATCGGCCTTTCCGCGCTCTTCGGTCACGACCTGCTCGAGTCGCGCACCGGCCTCGACCAGCGCAGCGTGTGCGCGGCCGACTTCTTCGACCAACGGCCCATGGCTTGCGAAGGCGTCGAGATAGCTGAGATGGTGCCGCGAGTCGGCCAGCGAGTGGTACTCGTGCTGCGACGAGATGTCCGCCAGGCCCTTGGTGACTTCCTTGAGTTGAGCAAGGGTGGCGAGCCGACCGTTGACGTACGCCCGCGTTCGTCCCGTCGCGCTCACGACTCGGCGGATCAAGAGCTCAGCATCGGTCTCGATGCCTTGCTCTCGGAGCGCGTCCAGCACATCTGGCTGATCGGACAAGTCGAAGAGCGCCTCGACCTCCGCGGCCTCTGCGTCTGTGCGAACCACCTCGGGCCGCCCCCGGGCCCCCAACACTAGCTGGAGCGCGTCGACCAGAATCGACTTTCCGGCGCCCGTCTCGCCTGTGACGATGTTGAGCCCGGCGTCGAGCTCCACCTCGAGCGCTTCGATGATGGCGAAGCTCCGGACCCGCAGACACGTGAGCACGGCGAAAGCTCTAGCACAGGCGTTGCGTAGGCGCTGCACAGGCGCTAGCAAACGAGGCACATGGCCTCCTCGTCCGAAATTCGGGAATCGTTCCTTCGATTCTTTGCGGAGCGCGAGCACGAACGGGTCGCGTCGGGCCCGCTCGTACCGCCCAACGATCCGACTCTGATGTTCGCCAACGCGGGCATGGTGCAGTTCAAAGACGTCTTCACTGGCAAGGAAGACAGGCCGTACTCCCGCGCGACGTCGTCGCAGAAGTGCATCCGGATCAGCGGGAAGCACAACGACCTCGAAAACGTGGGAGTGACCGCCCGTCACCACACCTTCTTCGAGATGTTGGGTAACTTCTCGTTCGGAGACTACTTCAAGCGCGACGCGATCAAGTTCGCCTGGGACTACTTCATCGATACGCTCGCCCTCGATCCCGAGCGGATCGTGGTCACCGTCTTCGGAGGCGAAGAAGGACTTGCGCCTGCCGACGATGAGGCTGCTGCGATTTGGAAAGATGTCACTGGTTTCCCAGATGAGCGGATCATCCGCTGCGGCGCCAAGGACAACTTCTGGCAGATGGGTGACACCGGCCCCTGCGGGCCATGCTCCGAGCTCCACTACTGCCTCGGACTCGACGACATCGACCCGCGCACCTTCGGAGAAGAGCCGGCTGCAGACGGCAGAGGCTGGTTCGAGCTCTGGAATCTCGTGTTCATGCAGTTCAATCGGCAAGCCGACGGCAAGATGGAGTCCCTGCCGGCGCCTTCGATTGACACCGGTGCCGGCCTCGAGCGAATCGCCGTCGTCAAGCAAGGCGTGTTGAGCAACTACGACACCGACCTGTTGCGGCCGATCGTCGACTTGGCTGCTGAAATTTCGGGGAAGCGCTACCGCGAGAGCCAGTCCGAGGACGACGTGAGCATGCGTGTCATCGCCGACCATGCCCGGACGACGGCGTTTCTGATCTCCGAGGGCGTGTTCCCCGACAAAGACGGGCGCGCTTACGTGTTGCGCCGGGTGATGCGCCGCGCGATTCGCCACGGGCACCGTCTCGGCATCCACGAGCCATTCGTTCATCACTGTGCGCTCCGCGTCGTCGACGACATGGGCGACGTTTACCCTCAGCTGGCCGAGCGCCGTGCGCTCATCGAACAAATCGCCCTGCAAGAAGAAGAGCGCTTTCGGCGCACGCTTGACCGGGGCCTGCAGCTCATCTCGGAGAACAAGAAGTGGATCGACCTCGGCGGCGCGCGTTCGCTGCCTGGGGATGTGGCCTTCAAGCTCTACGACACCTACGGCTTCCCCCTCGATCTTCAGAACGTGATCGGCGACGAGAAAGGCTTCACCATCGATCAGCAGGGCTTCGACGCCGAGCTCGAGCAGGCCCGTTTGCGAAGCCAGGGCTCCAAAGTCGGCAGTAGCGCGGTCGCCGAGGTGTATCCTGCCCTCGCACAGCAGCATGGGGCCGTCGAATTTCTCGGCTATGAGCAGGAGGAGGCACGAAGCGAGATCCTCGCAGTGCTTTGTGAAGGCGTTCTCGTCGCAGAGCTTGGTATCGGCGCCTCCGCAGAGATCATCACCCGCGCCACTCCCTTCTATCCGGAGCAGGGCGGCCAAGTAGGCGACCAGGGCGTCATCGAGATGGACGGCGCGCGCTTCGAAGTCGAAGACACCCAGAAGCCAGTGGAGGGTTTGATCGTTCACGTGGGCAAGGTGACCTCGGGCTCGTTCAAGACTGGCGCGGAAGTCGAGCTCCGTGTGGACCACTCCCTTCGGAGCGCCACGCGCCGCAATCACAGTGCGACACACTTGCTGCACTGGGCTTTGCGCCAGGTCGTCGGCGAAACCGCGGCGCAGAAGGGCTCCCTCGTGGGCCCCGAGCGCCTGCGCTTCGACTACAGCGGCACCCGTCCCCTGCGAGCCTCCGAGCTCGAACAGATTGAAGATCTCGTGAACGGACGGGTACTCGAGAACACCGAAATCACGACAGATGCCCTTGGCATGGACGAAGCCAAAGCTCGAGGCGCGATCGGCATCTTCGAAGAGAAGTACGGTGACGTGGTTCGCATGCTTACCATCGGCCCGTCGCTCGAGCTTTGCGGAGGCACGCATGCGCGCCGCACTGGCGACATAGGGCTCTTCAAAGTGCTTTCGGAGACTGGGCTTGCCGCCGGCGTGCGCCGCATCGAGGCCACGACAGGCCTCAATGCGCTCCGGCACCTACGCCGGGTCGAATCCGAGCTCACCGGCGCGGCTTCATTGCTCAAGTCGCCGGCTCAGCAGCTTGTTGACCGGGTCGAGCGTCTCATCGAGCAGCAAAAAGAATCTCAGCGCGAAATCGAACGACTCAAGCGCTCTCTGATGTCCGGCGACAGCACAGACCTCTCGGCCAAAGCGCGCGAGTTCGATGGCGCTAGAGTGCTGGGAGCCATGGTCGAGCTCGGCGATGCAGGAGCTCTTCGCGAAATGGCCGACCAACTGCGGGACAAGCTGGCCCCGGCGGTGATTCTGCTCGGCTCTCCCAGCAAGGATGGCAAAAAGGCGCTTCTCGTCTGCAGCGTCTCGAAGGACTTGATCGGTCGATTTCGGGCGGGTGACATCGTAAGAACAGCCGCCAGCATCGTCGGCGGCAACGGTGGCGGCCGTCCCGACTTCGCGCAGGCCGGAGGTCCCGATCCGAGTAAGCTCGCTGACGCGGTCGAGACAGTGTACGAGCTCGTAGGAGCCAGCTAGGTGTCCGCCAAGTCCCGGGCCGTCGGCGCCATTCTCAACGCGTATCTCAGCTCGAGACCTGCCAAGCATGCGCTGTACTCAGTCGGCCGAGTCCTGCGAGGCGGACGCAGGCACGCGCGTTTCTACTACCGCGCCGACGATCCCTACAGCCACATCTTGGCGCAAGTCGCACCACGACTGACCAGCAGGTATGGTCTCGACATCGAGGTCGTTCCGGTCGCGCAGCCGAGCATAGCGGCCAATCCCGCGCCTGAGATGCTCCTCGAGCACGCGATGCGCGACGCGGCGCTGCTCGCAGAGAGCTATGGGCTCAGCTTCCCGCACGATGCCACGCCGCCGTCCGAAGATCGTGTTCGGCGCGCCCATGCGGTCCTGCTCGAACCCAGGCCTGCTCAGGAGCAACTGCAAGTAGCGGCGGAGCTTGGCGAATCGGTCTGGCGCGACGACGGACAGGCTCTGGCCTCGATCGTCGAACGCTGTGGAAGCGCGTCGGGTGAAGCGGTCCGACCGGCGCTCGAAGCGAACTATGCGGCGCTGGAGCGCGCCGGGCACTACCAACCTGGGATGATCAACTACGGAGGCGACTGGTACTGGGGGATCGACCGACTTCGTTTACTCGAGGAAAGGCTCCGACGCGAAGGGCTCGAGGGGAGCCTCGATCTCAACGCTGGCCCCATCCCTACGCTTGCATCGATGATCCGTTCGTCCGCTTCGGGCCCGCTGCGCATCGAGGTCTTCGTTTCGTTCCGAAGCCCATACTCCTACTTGTCGATTCCTCAGCTGATCGAGTTGCGGGATCGCCACGGTGTCGAGGTCACGGTGCGGCCGGTGTTGCCCATGGTGATGCGAGGCCTTCCAGTGCCTCAGGCCAAGAGGCTCTACATCGCGCACGACGCGAAGCGCGAAGCGGATCGTCTGGGCATCCCGTTTGGTCACGTCTGCGATCCATTGGGAGACGGCATTGGGTACTGCATGGCGGTGTTCTTCGGTTGCGCGCTTCGCAAGGGGCTCGAGCTCGAGTTTCCGCGCTCGGTCATGCAGGGCATCTGGTCGGAGGCCCGGGATGTCGCGCACCTTCCCGACCTCCTGTTTCTCGCAGAGCGGGCGGGGATCAGCGAAGCGGAGGTGCGGGCTGCGATCGAGGACAGCAGCTGGCAGGAATTGGCCAAGGCCAATCGCCAAGACCTGACGGACATCGGGCTTTGGGGCGTGCCCTCGATTCGAATCGGATCGTATTCCACTTGGGGCCAGGACCGCATTCCAGCGCTCGAGGCCGAAATCACTCGGTTTTCGGAAGCGACCTGAGAGACTTTTTCGGGCGAAGGACTTTACGAAGTCCCATTTTCCTGTGACATTGATTACGTGAGCTTTCCCGAAGAGAAGCTGGCTGGGGTGGACCAGGCTCTTGAGGACCTCGGCAAGAGTGACGCCGAGGTTACCGAGGTTCGTAGTCGATTCACGAGCACGACTGCCGTCGATCTGAAGGCCGTCGATGGCGAGCTCGGCGCGCTCGCTGAAGACGTTTCGTTCGACGGTGAATCGACCGATCTGCACACCGAGCGGCCGGTCACGCTTCCACAGACGGAAGGCGACTGGGAAGACGAGCACACAGAGGTCGAGATCATGGACGAGTCGGACTTCGTTCTGCTCGTCGACGAAGACGACCTCGAAGAGCTCGAGAGAGCTGGTGAAGATGACGCAGTGAGGACCACTCCGGCTGCGCCTCCCGATGACGAGCAACCGGTCGAGGGCGAAGGCAGCTTCTTCAAAAAGCTCTTTGGCGGCCGCCGCACCAGCAGCAGCCCCTAGCCAAGCTCAGAAGTAGATCGTCCCGCCGAAGGTGAGCACCGCGCCCCCGGAGGTGTTCGTGCCGCGCACACCATCGAAGAACTCTGGTCGTGGGTCATTGTCGATTCGATGACGGATGATGCCTCGAACATCGGCATTGAGTGCAAACGCTGGCGCGAGCCTGAGCTCGATTCCCGCGCCCGCCTGGCCTCCCACGTGCGTCATACGACGAACCTCATAGAGCGTGTCGACCCGACCAAAGGAAAGACCGGGGCCCAGCAAGAAGTAGAACTGGAACTTGTGCTGCGGATTGACGAAGAACAGAACGTTGGCCGTGAGCGGAATCTCCGTTCGGTAGTAACCTTGGTAGTCGTGGCCGGCGTAGTACCCTGAGCCCAGATCGATTCCGATGTGCTCTTTGGGACGGAAGCGAAGCGCGCCGCCGAACCCGCCCATCTGAACTTGCGGCCCGAAAGAGCCACCGAAGTCGAAGTGAAGACCGACCTTGCGATCCCGTTGTTTCGGAGGTGGCGGCTGGGGCGCAGCTGGCTGCTGGATCGGCGTGTGCTTGACGACAACCACCGTAGGCGGCCTGGTTTTGACCACGACTGGGGAGGAGGTCTCGCCGGGTCGAACGACGACAACTTCTGCGCGCGCCGCCGTCGTGCTGCTGAGCACGACCGCGAAGGCAAGGATAGGAAGAACTAGAAATCGGAGCATGGGGCCACCTCTTGCCCTTCTACGAGGGGGGCCGGCCAAACATTCAAATCAGGCGAATTCAGCTGAGTTCGGTCGCGATTTCAGCGAACGGAGCGTCGGTCTTCGAGCGCTCTGCCCAGAGTGACCTGGTCGGTGAATTCGAGCTCGCCACCATGGGGTACGCCTGCCGCGATTCGCGAAACGCGCACCGGCGAAGAGCAAAGGGCGTCAGCAACGTAGAGCGCCGTCGCCTCGCCTTCGACATTGAGTGGCGTGGCGATGATGATCTCCTTGATGTCTTCGTCGACGATGCGCCGTTCGAGGGCGTCGAGCGGAAGCTGATCAGGGCCAACGCCGTCGAGTGGCGCCAGCAAGCCGTGCAAGACGTGGTAACGGCCGCGGAAGCTTCCGAGCGCTTCGAGAGCGATCAAGTCAGGGACTTTTGCCACCACACAAACCAGCGTTTCGTCGCGGCGCGGGTCCTGGCAGATCGCGCATCGTGACTCGGCGCCGTAGTTCCCGCAGAGCTCGCAACGCCTGACCTCGTCGTGGATCGTGCTCAGGGCCTGGCCGAGCGCCTGGGCGTACTCCGCCTCGCCTTCGAGCACGTGAAATGCCAAGCGAGCAGCGGTGCGACCGCCGACGCCGGGCAGCCTCGACAGCAATGAGATCAGCGATGCGATCGGGTCATTGGCCGTCATCACTCAGCCGAGCCCAGGAATCGCGAGGCCCCCCGTGATCTTCTCGATTTCTGCGTCGACATGCTCCCGAGCTTTCGCCAGGGCAGCGTTTGCGGCTGCGACGACGAGATCCTGTACCATCTCCATGTCTTCTTCTTGCAGAAGCGCTTTGTCGATTCGAATTTCAGTAAGCTCGGGAATGCCGTTGGCGACCGCGGTCACCTTGTCGTTTCCTGCGCTGGCCTCGAACGTCTCTTGATTGAGCTCTTCCCGACGCTTTTCGACCTTGCGTTGGACGCGGCCTGCTTGCCGCATGAGCTCTCCCATTCCGCCACGAAAATTCATTCGATCCTCTCAGTCCGCTTCGATGTGCACTTTCAGCTTTCCAGCTGATTCGGGGAATACGTCGATGGCGTCGCGCACGCGCGGGTGGTTGAGCGCCTCTTTGCGCTTGGCATCCGCCTCCGCTTCTTTGCGTTGAGCAGCCACCGCCGCGACCGTTTTCGTTGCCGCCTCGCCCTTGGCGTCGAATCGTATTTGTATCTCCGGACGCGCGCCGAGCTGCTTTTCAGCCACCCGCTCGATGGCTGCGATCGACTCGGGCGACTCGGCCTGGCGCCCATAGAACGAGCCGTCTTTGAACGAGAGGACGATTCGGTCCGGGCCGACGGCCTTGGGAATTCCGTGTTCCAGCACCGCGGCTAGCGCAGGTTGCTGCTGTTCGAGCGCGCTGACCAGCTCTTCCCATTCTTGGAGGGCGGCTCTGCGGATGGGGGTCAGCACCTCGCCGGTGCTGGTTTGAAAACCACCGGCGTGCTTGGTAGCCGGCATGATCGGCTCGCTTGGAGTCTTCCGGTTCCGATCGGGCGCCGGCTCGGGCGCGGGAACCGGGCTGGGCGCCGCCTTCGGCTTCGCTTCCGGCTTCGTTTGGAGCTTTGGCTGCGGCTTGGCTTCGGCTTTGGCCTCAGCCGGATGGGGAGAAGGGTTCGGTCTTGGCTTGCGAGGCCGAGAACCACCGGGCGAGCTTCCCCCGGCCCCAGGGTTTCCTTGAAGCGCTTCGAGCCGGGCGAGGAGCTCGGACACCGATTGAAGAGGGGGGCGGGTGGCGACGCGCACCAGGCCCATTTCCAGCATGAGCTTCGGGTTTGGGCTCTGCGCCATTTCGTCCATGACCATCGAGGTCGCTCGAAACGCCCGCTGGAGCTCCAGAATGTCGATGTCTCCAATGAGCGCTTCGGCGGCCTCTCGCTCTTCGGGAACCCATTCTGCAGGGTCTCCGGCATCGAGTTTGAGGACGACCAGGTCGCGCATGAGGTGCAGCAGCTGACGGGCGAAGTGCTGCATGTCGACGCTTTTGTCGGCAAGGCCGTCGATCGCTTTGATGACCGCGGCCCCGTCTCCTTGGAGAACTGCGCCCGCGACGTCGTAGAGGGCCTCGCGCGCGGCGATTCCAAGGCTCGCGGCCACGGTGTCTGCGGTGATTCGATCATCGGAGATTGCGACGAGTTGGTCGAGCAGGGTCAGGGCGTCTCGCATCGAGCCTGCTGCCTCCCGAGCCACGACTGAGATCGCCTCCTCGTCCGCCGATAGGGCTTCCGCTTCGAGGATCCCACGGACTCGCTCGGCAATGAGCCGGTGGGGGATCAGCCGGAAGTCGTACTGCTGGCATCGGGACCGGATGGTGACCGGCACCTTGTGGCTTTCGGTGGTCGCGAAGATGAACTTCACGTGATCGGGCGGCTCTTCGAGGGTCTTCAAGAAGGCGTTGAACGCACCCGCCGACAGCATGTGCACCTCATCGACGATCACGATCTTGTAGCGGTCTCGCTGCGGCCGATAGGGAAGGGACTCTTGGAGGCGGCGGACATCCTCCACGCTGTTGTTCGAGGCGCCGTCGATCTCTTGGACGTCTACATCTACGCCTGCGGTGATGTCGAGGCAGGGCGCGCATTGGTTGCAAGGGGTTGGTGTCGGCCCCTTTTCGCAGTTGAGCGCCTTGGCGAGCAGTCGGGCTGTGCTGGTCTTGCCGACCCCGCGAACACCCGTGAAGAGGAACGCATGCGCCACCCGATCGGCTTGGATCGCGTTGGCGAGCGTGCGCGCGACGTGCTCCTGCCCAACGAGGTCTTCGAAGCTTTGCGGCCGGTATTTCCTTGCGAGAACGGTGTACGCCATCGGGCCAGTGAGCCTATCACGGCTGTCGGTCCGGCGCAGCCGTGCTCGGTCCTCGCTGTCGGGCTACTGCCCTTCTTGGTCGTCCAGCATTTCTTCGATTTCTTGGTCCTCGAGTTCTTCCTCCTCGAGGTCCTCGTTTTCGAATTCTTCGTCTTCGAGGTCGTCGTCTGCGTCGGCGCCCTCAGCCTCCATGGCTTCTTGCATCATTTCTTCCATGGTGGGCATGCCGCCGGCATCCTCGCCGCGATCATCTTCGCCGTCGCCGTCTTCGTCGACCAAGGCGTTGGGATCGCCGCCCATGATCACGTTGCCGAGACCGATCGAGATTTGAGGGTACCAGGTGATGAGGCCGAGGCCGATCAGCATCAAGCCCACGAAGGGGGCGACGCTTCGAATGATGTGCCCGAGCCCCTTCTCATAGAGCGCGCTCGCAACGAAGAGGTTCAGACCGACAGGCGGCGTCAGGTAACCGATCTCCAAGTTGACGATGAAGATGATGCCAAAGTGCATGGGGTCGACGCCCATCGACGCGGCGATCGGTGCCAACAGAGGAACGAAGACGAACATCGCGCTGAGGATGTCCATCATCATGCCGACCGCTAGAAGGATCAGGTTGAGCAAGATGAGGAACTGCCAGTGCTCGAGCTCCTTGCCCTGAATCCACTCGACCATGAGGGCCGGGATCTCTTCCTTCTCGAGGAACTCGCCGAGCGCGAGCGCCATGACCATGATGACCAGGAACGAACCGAGGAACACGCCGGTCTCGCCGAAGATGCCAGGGATGGCTTTGAGCTTGAGCGCTCGGTGCAGCCAGACCTCCACCACGACCGCATACGCGACGCTGACGGCGGATGCCTCGACTGCGTTGAAGATGCCGCCGTAGATGCCGCCGAGGATCAAGATCGGGAACATCAGGGCCCAGAAGCCGTCTCGGGTTGCGGCTGCGAGCCGCTTGAACTTGAACGGCGAGGTCGGGACCTTGTCGACGATGCCCTGATAGAAGGAGTAGCCGATTAGGATCGAGCCCATGACGATGCCAGGGCCGAAGCCCGAAGCGAAGAGGCGCTCGACCTCGATCACGGCAGTCTGGTTGACGATCGGGTACACGATCATCGGGATCGATGGCGGGATCAGAATGCCTAGAGAGCCCGCCGAGGTGAGCAAGCCATGGGAGAACCGCTCTCGATAGCCCTCTGCGATGAGGGCCGGTCCCATCATCGTGCCGATGGCGACGACGGTGGCCGGGCTCGAGCCGCTGATCGCCGCAAAGAGCATGCATGCGATGACACCGCTCATCGCCATGCCGCCAGGGACCCAGCCGATGAGCGCCTGCGCGAAGTCGACCAGTCGTTGGCTGATCTGACCTCGGCTCATGACCGCGCCGCTCATGATGAAGAACGGGATCGCGAGCAGGGTGGGGCTGTCGGCGAGGCTGCGAATGCCCTCGATGACGATCGTGAACTGGGTTGGGTCTCGGAAGCCGCTCCAAAGGAAGAGGCTGCCGAGGGTCGCGATGCCGATCAGAACGAAAAGCGGGGCGCCTACGAGCGCTGCCGCGATGATCGCAGATGCCAGAATGCCGCCCTTGCCGAGGAACGGCAGGAAGAAGACGATCGCGATCATGATGAGGAGTGGAAGCTTGCGCTCTTTGACCTGGTTCATCCTTCCGCTCCCTTCTTGGAAACCTGGGTCGCGGCGACCACGGCCTCTTCTTCGGGAGCGGCGCCGTACGAGCCGCCCATGATCGAGCTAAAGGCGGCGCCAATGTAGCGAATCATCGTCATGGCGAACGCAGCAGGGACGGCGATCGTCGCCACCCAGTCGGGAATGTTGGTTTGCTCGAATCGGCCTTCGAGCTGGATTGCTTCGGATGCGTACTCGTAGCCCAGCAAGGCCATGAAGAAACAGAACGCAGCGGTCAGCAGGTAGCCGATCGCGTCGCTGAACCGGGACATCGATCGGGGCACCACCTTTTTGAGAGCGCCCACTTGAATGTGCTTGCCTTCGTGGGCGCAAACGCTCGCGCCGAGAAAGCCGACCCAGAGCAGCATGATGAGCGAAAGCTCCTTGGACCAGCTGTACCCATCGGGGAAGAAGTTGAGTGTGACATAGATGTAGAGAGCCGTGACCACCAGGAAAGCGATGAGCTTGCTGACCCAACCATCTGCGCGCTCCCGCAGCAGGTTGTAGAGCCAAACCGCTGCACAAAGCCCATAGAGCAGCAGGTAGAACCAGCGTGACTCGACCTGGGGCTGAAGCATGATCCAGGCGAGGAAGCCGAGGCCGGCGCAGGCAGCGAGCGTTTCGACGAGCGGCTTGATGCGTGATTGCTCTCGCCCCTCGGACGCGTGCTTCTCTGCAGTCCAGAAGGCGAAGTACACGAGCCCTATGCCGATGATCGCCGTGAAGATCGGGCCGATGGTGGTCAGCGTCTTCATCGACTCTGGATTTTCGATGCCGAGGATACGAGCTGTGAGCTCGGCGACCTTGCTGTCCGGCGCCGCGAGACGCCGGTACACGACGTCGAGAAACACCATGACGGCGGAGACACCGAGGAAGGTCCAGAGGATTCCCATCTCGATGTTGAAAATCCAGTCGTCTATGCGTCGGATGAAGCCCCAAGGACCCTCATACGGGTTGTCTTTGCCCGGTTCAGCCATAGCGCCGGACGGTACGTTTGATCGCGCTGACGATCAAGACTTGTTGAGGTAGGGTCGCAAAAGAACAGATGCGTACAGTCATCCACTTCGACATGGACGCGTTTTTTGCGTCGGTGGAGCAGCTGGACGACCCGGATTTGCGCGGGAAGCCCGTCCTGGTTGGTGCGCGCTCGCGGCGAGGGGTTGTCACGGCAGCCTCTTATGAGGCGCGCCCGACTGGAGTTCGGTCGGCCATGTCGATGGTGGAGGCCCTGCGCCGTTGCCCCGACGCGATCGTGGTTCCGCCCCGGCGCGCCCGCTACTCGGAGCTCAGCGGCCGGGTTTTCGAGGTTTTTCGGCGCTACACGCCCATGGTCGAAGGCCTGTCGGTCGACGAGGCCTTCCTCGACGTCACCGGCAGCCGGAGCCTCTTCGGAGACGGACCCGAGATCGCCCGTCTCATTAAGGATGACGTTCGCTCCGAGATCGGACTGACCGGATCAGCAGGTGTGGCGTCGAACAAGTTCGTCGCCAAGATCGCGAGCGACCTCGACAAGCCCGATGGGCTGACCGTCGTTCCAGTGGACGGCGCCGCCGAGTTTCTCGCGCCGCTGCCGCTCGAGCGGATGTGGCGGGTGGGACCCAAAGCGAGGGTGAGGCTCCGCGCGGCGGGCCTACAAACGATCGGGGACCTCGCGCGCACGGACCTGCGGACGCTCGAACAGCTCATGGGAAGCTGGGGGCCGGTCGCGCGGGAGCTCGCTCGCGGGATCGATGAGCGGCCCGTGGTGGTAGGGGCGCCACCAAAGAGCCTCGGAAGCGAAGAAACGTTCGAGCAAGACCTCAAGACGATCGACGCGCTGCTCAAGCCGATCTTGCGACAGTCGATGCAGGTCGCCGATCGTCTCGTGAACAGAGGGCTCTGGGCGCGAGTGATCACACTGAAGATCAAGTACGGCGATCATCAAATTCGAACGCGGCAAGCGCGCCTCCCGCGAGCGGTCTCCGATACAGACGCGATCTTTCAGACGGCGAGCGACTTGCTCTCTCGCTTCGAGGCGATCGATGCTGGTGTGCGTCTCACCGGGGTTTCGGTTTCATCGCTTACCAAGGAGCCGGACGCGGAGCTGTTCCCGGATCTGGAGCGCGAGCGGCGGGAGCGATTGGCAGCGACGACGCGCGCGCTCCGCGAACGCTTTGGGGCCGCGGGTGTCACGCGTGCTTCCCTGATTGACGAGCCGTTGGATACGGGGGATTCGCAACGCTAGAAAATTTGCAAATCACGGTATCGGCAACTTCGATCCAGAGTCGCGTTGACACCATCAGGCCGGGCTCCTAGGGTCGCCCTGTTGCGTGCAACACGCAATGCTCCAGGAGCCCCACTCGATGAACGCACGACACACCAAGTTCATCTTCGTCACTGGGGGCGTTGTCAGCTCAATCGGAAAAGGCTTAGCGGCCGCCTCGATGGGCGCGCTCCTCGAAGCACGAGGACTACGGGTGACCAACATGAAGTTGGACCCGTACATCAACGTCGATCCCGGCACGATGTCGCCGTTCCAGCACGGCGAGGTCTTCGTCACCGACGACGGTGCGGAGGCTGACCTCGACCTCGGTCACTACGAGCGCTTCACCAAAGCGACGATGACCAAGGCGAACAACTTCACGACTGGCAAGATCTACGACTCGGTCATCGCGAAGGAACGTCGCGGGGAGTACCTCGGGGCGACGATTCAGGTCATTCCGCACATCACCGACGAGATCAAAGCGCGCGTCCGTGAAGCCACTCGCGACGTCGACGTGGCGATCGTCGAGGTGGGTGGCACCGTCGGGGACATCGAGTCCTTGCCGTTTCTCGAGGCGGTCCGTCAGTTGCGCGGGGAGCTCGGTCCGCAGAACAGCGTCTCGGTGCACGTGACTCTCATCCCGCACATCGCTGCGGCCGGTGAGCTCAAGACCAAGCCGACCCAGCACTCGGTGAAACAGCTTCTGGGTCTGGGGATTCAGCCCGAGATTTTGCTTTGCCGTGTCGACCGCGAGCTGCCGCACAAGCTCAAAGAGAAGATCGCGCATTTCTGCAACGTTCCCGTCCAAGCGGTGATCGCCGCGCCCGACGTGAAAGTGATCTACGAGCTTCCCTTGACGCTTCACGAGCAGGGGCTCGATCGCCTGCTGGCCGAGCGGCTCAACATCTGGTCGCGCGACCCGGATCTTTCAGTTTGGCGTCGAACGGTCGACCGATACATGGCGCCGGGCAGAGGTCACGTTTCGATCGCGCTCGTCGGCAAGTACGTCCACCTGCGCGACTCGTACAAGTCGCTCCACGAGTCCCTGGTGCACGCGGCTCTAGACTGCGACGTGAAGCTCGACCTGGACTACGTCGACAGCGAAGAGCTCGAGGGGGGTGACCTAGAGGCACGGCTCGGCCAACACGACGCGATTCTGGTCCCGGGGGGCTTTGGCGACCGCGGCTCGGAAGGGAAGATTCGCGCGATTGAGTTCGCGCGCGAGAACGGGATTCCGTTCTTTGGCATCTGCCTCGGGATGCAGATGGCCGTGGTCGAGTATGCGC
>Ga0316189_10000312_pt1 | contig 47958 bp, 47 predicted proteins | sample LowCovwburrow_MG_FD_204930 | JGI IMG/M metagenome (GOLD analysis project Ga0316189, IMG submission 204930) | Coastal sediment microbial communities from Maine, United States - Lowes Cove worm burrow | ecosystem: Environmental > Aquatic > Marine > Coastal > Sediment | place: USA: Maine... | reverse complement strand
TGCTGATTGAAATCAAGATTGATGTTGTCTGCCGTATTAATAAAGAATTGACTTCCTCCTGAATTAGGTTGGCCGGTGTTTGCCATAGAAATGGTTCCTCGTACGTTAGTAAGAAGTTCTCCTTCTACAAACTCATCTAGGATAGTAAACCCTGGACCACCTTGTCCATATGTCGCTGTGTTATCAGTCTTCGTGTTAGGGTCTCCACCTTGGATCATAAATCCATCAATAATCCGGTGAAATTTAATTCCATCGTAATACCCCTCTCCTGCAAGCTTCATAAAGTTTGCGGTAGTAATTGGCATCTGGTCTGCAAAGAGCTCTAGTTCAAAAACTCCTTTGTTTGTTGTAAATACTGCTACTGGATTCATAGTGTTTGTTATAGCTAACTGTTCATTTTCCTTAAGTGCTTCTGTGCTCAATGGTCCTGGGCTCTCAATTACAGTTCCATCTTCCGATAGAAGTAACTGAGGTGCTTGTGTTCCTCTACTGGTTAGATATACCAGACCCACAACAAGAAGCGCAGATCCAACAATAACCAAAATAATTTGTTTAATGTTTGCCATGGACAAGATTTATTTTGCAATAATGGTAACCACTGATGCAACGGTTACACTACCTGATACAAACTCTACAGTATGCTCCCCCACCTCCTTAATTGGAGTCTTTATAACTATCTGTGAGGGTGATGCATCTTTGCCTGTAGCAGTCTTTACAGCATCTATTACAGCATCTACTTTAAGAGCTTGAAACATACGACCTTCTTCATTTGCCTCCACTGTGATCTCAAGAGCATTATCTTTGATAGCTGCGATAATTTCACTGAATGCCTCATCCCCTGCTGTCCTATCAGCCTCAGTTTTTGCTGACTGGGCATTGATTGCTTTTACATTTTCAGGAGTTGCCGGTTTTGCCATCCCTTGCGGAATAAGCTTATTCATTCCATATCCACTTGGAACTTCAACAATGTCAAAGCGCCGTCCAATTTTTGCAACATCTTGTAGCAGAATTACTTTCATGATTTCTTTCTTATCTTTATATAAATAACGTTGCGGTACTATAGCATTTTTGCAGTTTTACTTCTATAGGTGTATGGTAAATATAGAAGTAATGAATTGGAGACGTACCTCATGAAAAAACCTCTACCAGCAGATGTAAAACGTACACTGGGTACCTTTGTACATTTTATCAAAGCTATTTACCCGGATGCTACTGATATTGAATTCATTAATGCCGTGTCGTCAACTTCACAATATCGAAAAATGGTTCAGTTTACAGCAGGTTCATTCAAGGGCCTTGCAATAATCGGTGCATTCACAAAGAATGAGGGTGTTCGAATTGAGTACCCATACAATCCTGTTCTTTGGTCATACAACAGTTAATCCTGACAAAAGATCGACGTTATTATCTACAACGTCGATCTTTCTTATGTATATTTAAAATACTGCTACAGTGAGAAAAAATCAGTTTACTTCTACCACATCTATGGTAAAGTACAAATCTCAGTTCCTCAAGAAAGATATAGCATGTCAGCTATTAGACAGATCAAAAAATACAACACGTATGCTCAACAAATAGCTAAGACTGGTACTAATGAATATCGCTTTTATGTTGGTACGACACTTCACCACATAACGTTTTATTCAAGTTTAGACAATTTTTGGTCAAGACCCATCCGATGAGTCTAAAAGATCGATATCAAAAGGCGCACTCAAGTGCGCCTTTTATCTATTCTTCAGATACCACTTCCTCCTGAATATCCCCCACAGTCTTATCTCCATTAAGCCATGCCAGTGCAGCCTCTAATTGTGGATCTTCATCCGCCATAATCTGTTCAGGGGTACGTTCTATAAACACATCTGGGTCAAGTCCATCTACGGAGATAGATGTTCCGTCGGGAGTAAGCCACCGTGCGATAGTAACCTTCAGTGATGAACCATCTGGCAAATCAACCAGTTCTTGCACAGATCCTTTTCCAAAGGTAGTCTGCCCCATAAGTGACGCAATACCATGTTGTGACAAAGCTCCAGCCAATATTTCTGAAGCTGATGCTGAACCGCCATCAATGAGCACAAGCATTTCCTCAGGTGCATATTTACCTAGTGTATGTCCTTGCGAACGGTATAGTTCTTCGGGAGAACCATCACCAAAATTTTCTCGAACTATTACTTCTCCAGCAGGGATGAAATATGATCCAATTGAAACCGCACTTTGTAAAAATCCTCCAGGGTTTCCTCGCAGATCAAGCACAAGCTTTTTGGTTCCGCTCCTAGAGTACTCACGTAATGCATCTTGCATTTTTGATTCAGCAAGAGCGTTAAAACTGTATAGTGAAATTATAAATACATCATTTTTTAACTCAGTTTTTACAGTCGGAATGATTATGGTGTCACGAGTAACTGAAATTTCCAGCAACTCAGTTTCTCCTTCTCTGAAGACAGTCAAGATTACGTCAGTACCTTTTTCTCCTCTAATAAGACGAACTGCATCATTAATGCCCATGCCTTCAGTTGAAGCACCGTCAATTTTCACAATTATATCCGCGGCAACAATACCTGATTTCTCTGCTGGGGTATCAGGAAGTGGAGCAATAACGGTTATAACCTCATTGCGCAGGCCAACCTCCATTCCCACACCGCCAAAATTACCAGAAATATTTGCATCGAACTCAGCGGCATCAGTTGGTGGCAAGAAGATGGTGTAGGGGTCACCATAACTTTTTACTAAACCTTTAATAGCACCTTGGATACGATCTTCGTGAGAGAGTAAATCTGTAGAAGATGATGAAACAAATTTTTCCTCAAGCAAGTTCCATACTCGCCAAAATTCACCCAACTCAACCTCTTCGTTTGGTACAGGGGTTCGCGCAAAAAGTGAAAAGAGTCCCGCTTCAAGCTGTGCTTTTCCTGACTCGCCTGTACCAATTTGCATTCCTGAAAAAAATGCTGCCGCAGCTAACAATAAAGCTAACCCAATGCCTAGCAAATTTCTTGCCTGTTTTGGTTTGGAGGCAACTGTTTGAGAATCAATATTATTATCCATTAAGAGCTATTATTACACAGATAGCCTACAGAGTAAAAAGACAACATGCTAGAATGTATGTATTAAATAGTTCCTATGATTCACCGTTTCGAACACAAAAAACTAACCTGGTTAGATGTCATCAATCCTACTTCTGAGGAAGTGCGTGAAATTGCACAGGAAGCTTCTTTTCCATTAGAATTTACGGATGACCTGACAGCAATGATCCCGCACAGTGAAACACTCTATCAAAAAGGAGCACTAAAAATTACACTCGATTTTCCGATAGTAAGGAGGACTGACATTAATCATCCTCACCAAATTAAATTTATTGTCACCAAAACACATTTGATAACTATTCGTTTTGAAGACATAGAAGCAATAGATCGCTTTAGCAAAGAATTTGAGGTGATATGCATGCTTAAAAACGGAGCTCAATCAAGCCCACCTCAATTATTTTTGATGATGTTGAATTATTTGTATGATGCCATGTATCTCAAACTTGATTACCTAGAATCCAAAATGAAAGACATAGAAGAAGAAATATTCAATGAACATGAACGAGAAATGGTTTTTGAAATATCAACTGTCGGACGTAGACTCATTTCATTTAAACAAACTATTGCCGCTCACGAAAATATACTTATACTTCTGAGTACTGGAATTAATTTTGCATTTGTTAAAAAATATAACTCTCAACTTGACAGACTCACCCACCATTACCGAAGTCTCTCTCGACGTGTCTTTGCACTTTCCCACACACTTGATGATCTACGCAACACAAACATGGCCCTGCTTTCAACCAAGCAAAATGAAACGATGAAAATTTTTACCATCCTTGCGTTTATAACCTTTCCTCTTACGCTCTTCACGTCCATGTTCGGGATGAACACAGTAACCACCCCTATCCTAGGAAAAGAAGGAGATTTTTGGATTATTCTTAGTATTATGGCAGTGGTTTCAGTAGGATTCTTTGTATTCTTTAAATATAAGCGCTGGATCTAAACCCAAAAGGTCAACAAATACATATGTTTGCCGACCTTTTGGTTTCTGATACACTATCAACACTATGTTTAAACTCTTTAAGTCTGATTCAGATGTAGAACTTTTCCCAAAAGTAGTGCTTTTCAATAGTGAGACGCGAGCAAAAGAAATATTTGACCCACTTACGAACAAAAATGTAAAAATCTATTCCTGCGGTCCAACAGTGTACGATTACGCCCATATTGGAAATCTTCGTGCATATGTTTTTTCTGACACACTTAAACGCACGCTGCTGTATAACGGCTATGAAGTAAACCACACCATCAACCTCACAGACTTTGGACACCTCACCTCTGACGCTGACACTGGCGACGACAAAATGATGAAAGGTCTAAAGCGTGAAAACATGGAAGTTTCACTTGAGTCCATGCGTCTTCTTTCAGACCGTTACATTGCATTATTCAAAAACGACATTGAATCACTGAACATCCTACCCCCTACTGTGTTTGCTCGTGCTAGTGATTACGTAACAGAACAAATTGCACTTGTTAAAACACTAGAGGAAAAAGGATATACGTATAAAACTTCCGATGGCGTATATTTTGATATTTCTAAATTCCCTACCTACGGACGCTTGGGAAACATAGATATCGAAGCTCTACGTGATGGATCAAGAATTGAAGAAAATACCGAAAAAAAACATCCAGCAGATTTTGCAGTATGGAAAAACGGTGAACTCGGATGGGATAGTGTCTGGGGCAAAGGATTCCCTGGGTGGCACATCGAGTGTTCAGCAATGGCTTTTGCAACACTCGGTAAACAAATTGATATTCATACTGGTGGTGTAGACAACATGCCTACACATCACAATGGTGAAATTGCACAGTGTGAAAGCGCCACAGGGAAACAATTTTCAAAATACTGGATGCATAGTGAACATATCCAAATCAATGACGAAAAAATAGCGAAGTCTGAAAATAATGGTCTCATTCTTCAAGACCTCCTTGATAAAGGATACTCAGGTGATGACTACCGTTATTGGTTATTACAAAGTCATTACCGAACAAAAACAAATTTTAGCTTAGTTGCTTTAGACGCTTCAAAACAAGCACTTACTCGCTTGAAAAAAATCATGTTTACTCAATACGCGGATGTACGAGGAAAACTTGATACACAAAAACAAATTGAAATTGTACAAGCCATAAACAATGACTTAGATACACCTAAGGTCATTGCGCTTATGCATGATTTTATTAAAGATGAATCTTTAACTGACGGTGAGAAAAAAGCTTTGTTGCTTGAGTGCGATTCTTTACTTGGCATTGGACTGTCAGACAACGCAGAAGAAGGACTTGCTGAACTCGGCCATGTTGCAACAGATGAGCTCCCAGAAAATGTACAGGAACTTCTCAACCAACGAGAAGCTTCACGTATCGCAAAAAATTGGTCCGAGGCAGACCGATTGCGTGATGCAATAGAACTTGAAGGATACACCCTTGAAGACTCACCCGAGGGTCCTAAGTTGACTAAAAAATAAAAACTGGCGATACCGCCGATTTTAAAGGTTTCATGTATTAACCAAAATCTTTATTACTTTTCCATTTCAAACTTCCTGGATTTTGTTTTTTATACAAATACACTGTGCAACAAACAACTAATAGTGACCCCAATCCCATACTCCAGTACATATACTGATTCGGCACATAGATAGACGAGCCTAAAATAACTACCATAACCCATATGAATGCACCCCAAACTTCTTGCTTCATAGCCTTCCCCTTCTAAAATATGAATTCCTTTCTCTACTATACACCTCTTACCCACACCATAGACAACTATTACCCACAACTGTTTTTTTAAACATACGTGATAAAATAATGATTCATTAAAACTATGGCAAATTCATCACCACCCCTAAGCAGAAGTTTACGAATGCCTCCACATAACCTGGAAGCAGAAAAAGCACTTATAGGAGCTATCATGCTCAAGCCTGATGTGATGCACGACATCTCAGTAAACATCTATCCCGAGAGTTTTTATGCTGACAAACACAGGCAAATATACCAAGCAATAATTACCATATTTACTAAAGGTGATCCCATTGATCTTCTTTCAGTTACCACAAGACTAAAGTCCGATAGCCAACTTGACCGGGTTGGCGGAGCTACGTACATCAACGAACTGGTAGACACTGTACCTGCCGCTGGCAATGCACAATACTATGCCGACCTGGTCCAAAGTAAAGCAATCTTACGTGGACTCATTCATGCTGCAGACGAAATTGCTGAGATGAGTTATTTAGATCCTGAAAACATAGATGAGACACTCGACCAGGCAGAAAAGAAAGTATACGGAGTAACTAATTCATCAGCATCAGGAAAATTTAAAACAATTGGATCTTCCCTGTCTGAAGCATGGGAACGTTTTGAGTATCTTAGTGCAAACCAAAATGAAGTACGAGGTGTTCCTACAGGATTCCATGCGCTGGATAATGTTTTAGCTGGATTCCAAAAGTCAGACCTCATTATCCTTGCTGCACGACCTTCAATGGGTAAAACTACGTTTGCCCTGGATATTGCACGTAACGCAGCATTACAATTTGGTGCATCAGTGGGCATATTTTCCCTTGAAATGAGTGACCAGCAACTAGTTGACCGTATGCTCGCCGCAGAAGCTGGTGTGGATTCATGGAAGCTGCGTACTGGAAAACTCAGTACCGATGCTGAGTTTGAAGCAGTACAAGCGGCTATGACAAAACTTTCAGATGCTAAAATACATATCGATGATCAACCTGGTACTAATATTCTAAAGATGCGTTCTGCAGCCCGTCGTTTAAAAAACGAACATGGTCTAGATTTACTTATTGTAGACTATCTCCAGCTCATGAGCCCTACCAGTGCAAAAGCCAGCGATTCTATGACTCAACAGGTAACAGAAATTTCGCGTTCACTGAAACTACTTGCTCGTGAGCTTGATGTGCCCGTAGTGGCTCTCTCACAGCTTTCTCGTGCAGTTGAACAGCGTGGAGGTAAGCCAAGACTCTCCGACCTCCGGGATTCAGGTTCTATTGAGCAGGATGCAGACGTTGTTATGTTTATCCACCGTGAAGACAAAGCAAACCGGGACGTTGAGTCTGAGCGACCAAACATTGCTGAAATTATGGTTGAAAAACACCGTAACGGTCCGGTAGGTATGGCTGAATTGTACTTTGATGGACAACACGTGCGCTTCCTCAACCTTGATACACATCACTCAAGTAACGCGGCAATGAACTCAGGGCCTGCCGACGATGATTTCTAAAGAAATCCTGGTCCAGCGATTTGCCCGAGGGCAGAACAAATCGGGACATACATTCAGAATAGTTATTGCGTTCCTTTCTTCATGTAACTTTTAAACACCTCATACAAATTTCACAGGCACATATGACTAATTTGGATAAATTAATAAAACACTTTGAAGGTTTCCCCGGTATTGGTGGACGACAAGCCCGTCGCTTTGCCTTTCATATACTCAGGCTCCCTGAAACTGACACACATGAGATTGCCGAACTTATCACAAATCTTCAATCATCAGTAGTGGAGTGTGGACGGTGCCATCGCTTTTTTTCAAAAAATGGCGGCGACCAACAAATGTGTTCAATCTGTTCCAACCAAAATCGCGACCGTTCAAAACTCATGGTTGTCGAGCGTGATACAGACATTCAATCTATAGAGCGCTCAGGCACCTACACGGGACTCTACTTTGTACTTGGTGGCACCATTCCCCTCTTAGACTCCAAAGAGTCAAATAAACTGCGTGGAGGAGCACTCAAAGCATCTGTAGATGCACAACTCACCGAAGATCTCGCTGAAATCATTCTTGGCTTTGCAGTTAACCCTGACGGGGAAAATACCTCGCGTTATGTTGAGACACTACTAAAAGAACCTATCGAAAAACACAATCTCACTATCACACAACTCGGGCGAGGTCTCTCTACTGGAAGCGAGCTGGAGTACGCAGATGCTGAAACTATAAAGAACGCTTTGAAAAATCGAGCATAAGTTTAAAATAACAAAACGCACCCCCTGTGGGGTGCGTTTTGTTATTTTGATTTATGCTGCTGTAATCTCTATCCTTGAATACTTCTGTCGGTGACCAATTTTTCGGTCTCGGTTACTCTTTGCCTTGTAGCGAATGATAGAAATTTTCTTTCCTTTCTTAGTTTCCCTAAATGTCGCTGTTACTTTTGCGCCATCTACGTATGGAGTACCAATCTTAGAGTCAGTCATGAGCACTTTATCGAACTCAATTTTTGCTCCTTCTTCGTGCTCACCAAGAAGTTCTACGTCAATAACATCACCTGCAGAAACCATGTATTGTTTTCCACCTGTTTCAATTACTGAGAACTTTTCTGTTTTTACTGCTTCTGTTGTCATAATGGCGCATATAGTACTAGATATTCTTGATTATTGCAATAGGATATTGTAGTATCTCATCCACCCAACACAGGAGAATATAATGGGAAGAGCTAATACAAAGGCCGATAGTGGTCAAAAGAAGCGTGGTAAAAAAAGTGAGGCGGAGCAAGAAAAAAAGGAAGAAAAATCCTTTTCGCAACCGCCTTCGTAAACACATCTTCAAACAAAATCTAGGTGTGCCAGCAAAGGTAAAATAGAAACAAAGCTCGATGAGAGCGAGCCTCCGGAAACCGGAGCCTTTCACATTTATTCTTCCGCTTTTGCAGGTTTATCTATTGTAAGTACATCTATGTCAATAGATTCTCCTGTTATACGAGTTACGTCTTTATCAATTTTATTCAACTCCTTATATCCTGCATTGTAGTGATTCACGGTCGTAGAGAGTGTATTGCCAAGCTTGTTGTAGAAATCTTCATATTTTGCAATGTGTCCACTAAGCTTTTCTACATTTTTAATAATATCTTGTGCCCTTTCTTCAATCTCAAGGGCTTTAAGACCCTGTAGAACAGTCTGTAGGTAGGCCAAAAATGATGTAGGAGAGACAATAATCACCTTATACTTACCAGCAGCCCTCTGGATGAGATTGTCCTCCCCTCCTCCGACCTTATTTGAAAGCAAGTCATAATAGATTCCTTCATGCGGAATGAACATGAATGCGAAATCTGTAGTCTTCTCAGTTGGACGTATGTACTTTGCTGTCTCGGTAATACGCAGTTTCAAGTCATTTATAAATGCTTTTTCATGCAGTGCCCTGTCTGAAGGATCCTTAGCTTCAACAAGTCTATTGTAGTTCTCAAGTGAAAACTTTGAGTCAATTGGAATGACTTTATTTTTCACAAAAACTGCAGCATCTACAATTTCTCCATCATCAAACGAATATTGCATCTTAAAACTTTCTGGGGGCAATACATTTTGAAGAACAGTTTCCAAATAGTACTCACCAAGAATTCCGCGTTGTTTAGGATTTTTGAGAATGTCTTGAAGTTCTTTTAGTTGATCGGCAACATCAAAAACCTGTTTTGAACTCTCCCCTACTTTAGCAACACTTTTTACCACATCTCGTAGCTGTTCATTCATCTCTTTATTTATCTCCTGAATGAGGTCCTTACTTTCCTTAAACTGTTGTCTACTTCCCTCCTGCATGGATTTACTTGTCTCATTCAAGCGTGTATCCATAGTACGAGTCAACTCTTGCATTTGCTGTTGCATGAGTAACATACTCTTATCCTCAGTTGCTTCTTTTTCTTTCTTAAAAAATGCGTTATATACTTGCATCCCCAAAACTGCCAAAATAAGCACTAACGCCAATATCTGAATTATTTCCATGAAAGTATTTTACCACGATATAGAAGAGTGACTATACACATAACAAAACCCCGACACAGTCGGGGTTTTACATTTTATCTTTATATCACTCAACCAGCCTCAAGCTTAGCTTAGAAGCTTGTAGACACACATCTCTAACATCATTACCAGTTATTCCTTGAACTGACAAATCGATGCAAGTACCAGTTTCGGTCAGAGTGAAGCCCGCTCCCGCTTCTTCGGAAAGGAGAAACTCATCCAAAAAAATTTCCTTTGCTCGGGCTTCGGGGCTTCCACTAATTCTAAGTGAAAATATATCAGCAACAGTTGATTCATCTGGAACCGCTCATAATATAAGTGCACTAATTACAAAATCCAATTTAGTATCGTCAGTCATTTCAATCCCCCTAAATAATACGTCTAGACGTACCTTAGCGTACTGAAAATGTATGTCAATAAATTATATATGTTTCTACTCCCTACTTCCAAAAAAGAAGTATTTTCCAAGCTCAACGACCAACAAAGCACTCATGCCCGCAACAACAGCAAGACTAGCAAGGTGCCAAGGAAGCGGCGTGTACGAAAGTAGGTACTGGAAGAACGGGACAGTCATAACCAAACCGAGCATAAAAATACTAATCAAAAATGAACCTATAAAAAATAAATTGGTATGTAATGGAATTTTCCAAATCGGGGTTGTGAGTGAACGAAACGCAAATGATATAAACAAAGAATCTAGAGAAACTGCAAGAAACATAACACTCCTTAACTGCCCTATTGGGATATCAAGTTGCTGAACATACATATATAGCCCAAGTGTTATCATCCCAAGTACTGTCACTATGAACGCCATAAACCAAAGCATTTCTTTAGAAAGAAGACCTTCTTCATGAATATCCTTCGGTTTACGTTTCATGGCGTTCTTATCTCCTTTGTCGAAAGCAAACGCGACACTCATTAAACCTTCTTCAATCATGTTCGCCCATAGAATCTGTGCAGGGAGAATAGGAACCGCAGAGGAAGTAATAAGTGCCATCGTGATAAATCCCACTTCGGTAAGACTCGTTGAGAGTAAATAGCCAACAATTTTCCTTAAGTTGCCTGTAATTCTTCTCCCTTCTTCAATAGACGCATGTATAGTTTCAAAACTATCATTAACCAAAACTAAGTCAGATGCTTCTTTAGCAACCTCTGTTCCCGAACCAATAGCAATACCAATGTTAGCTCGCTGTAAGGCAGGAGCATCATTTATCCCATCACCTGTCATTGCTACAATTTCGCCCTTCTGTTGCAACACCATTGCAATGCGCATTTTTTGCTTTGGAAGCACTCTTGCAAACACGCTAATATCTCGTAAAGCAATCACCAACTCCTCGTCTGAAAGAGAAACAATATCATCACCAGTAAGAGCAACGTCGTCATCCCCAGCAATACCAACTTGCTGTGCAATAGAAAGTGCTGTTTGAGGATTATCACCTGTCACGAGCACCACTCGTGCTCCTGCAGACTGCACACCACCAATTGCTTTAGAGACACCTTCTCTTATGGGATCATCAATCACAAGAATCCCAACAAGAACCAAATCATCTAGAAGTGACTCTTCCTCTTCAGGAATATCATCATACGCAACCTTTTTGTATGCTACAGCAATAAGACGTTTCCCCTCTTGAGTGTATTTCGCAATAGCTTGCGCCATATGCATCTTCGCCTCATCATGAAAAGCTTCTTCCCCATGTCCACGTAGTACCTTAGACGATTTTTGTACTAAAAATTCTGGCACACCATTTACACATAGGCGAAATACATCATCTTCTTCGGACAAGCCGGCAGCAAATCTATTTTCGGAAGTAAAAGAAAGATAATCAATTCGGTCTGAACGTAAACTTTTTTCATCTTCAGTAATACCAATAGATGAAGCTGCAATCAAAATCGCTCTTTCGACGTCATCCCCCCTTACAATGCGTTCTTGAGTGCTTACATCTGTATAGGCATCTGCAGCAGTCAGTGCGACGTCAAAAAGAGTATGTACTGTGTCAAAATCTTTAAAGTCCTTAGCTTCCACTGATAATCCATCCTCCATCAGAAGTCCTGTAACTGTCATCGTTGCTTGAGTCAGCGTTCCAGTTTTATCAGTCAATACATAAGTAGTTGAGCCCAACGTTTCAGCAGCAAGCAGGTTACGAACTAGACCTCCTCTCTTAAGAAGTGCGTCCATCCCAACTGCAAGAACTATTGTAACCGCAGCGGGGAGTCCTTCGGGAATAGAGGCAACAGCAATAGCAATCGCCATGAGAAGCATATCGTGTAGAGATTCGTCTTGTATCAAACCAATTATGAGTATAAATAAAACGAGTGCTCCTACAATGTAGAGCATGACATTGGAAATTTTTTTCATTTCCCCTTGTAGTGGTGTATCCACCTCTTCCACTTCTCGCACACTCTTGGCAAGTTGACCCACGGCGGTTTGATCACCAGTGGCAACCACAACTCCAGTTGCATACCCTTCTGACACAAACGTTCCCATCCACGCCATAGAAGTCTGTTCTGCGAAGGGAGTTCCTACTGCCACTGCATCAACACTTTTAGAAACGGTCATCCACTCACCAGTAAGAGCGGATTCATTAACTGACAGTTGCTTTGACCGAACCAATCGTATATCTGCAGGTACCTGAACTCCTGCTTGTAGTACAACAAAATCACCAAGCACCAACTCTGAAGCGGCTATTTGATGCTTCTTTCCTTCACGAAGTACTGTTGCCACAGTAACTTGTGATTGTGACAACTTCTGAAAAGCTCGCGATGCTTTTCCTTCTTGCAATACACCTACAAAAATAGCAACCAGCAACGCTAAAGCAATCACACCTGCATCCAGATATTCCCCAAGTGCCGCAGTGAGTACAAAAGCAAGGACTAGTACAAAGGCTATTGGGCTTTTCAGTTGAGCAAGGACCCTATCAAAAACAGTTTCTTCTTTTTCGTGCGTAAATACATTCGCCTTTTGTTCTTTTTGACGCTTTTTCACCTCACTCATAGTAAGACCATCTTCAGTAGACCCAAGGACTGTAACCACCTCTCTATGGTCATGAGCATGATACGCATACGTTTTTTCTTGAACATCTTTAGAATGAACAATTTTAAGCAACGGGTCTTTAGAAGAACTCGACATGACTCAAGTATACCCCGCTATACCTGGTTAAATATCATAGATATATACAGATAGCTGCTCTGGACAACTACAACTTTTTATGACAATTCTCTTACAAGAACTTTACATAATGGATATATAGACTATAACTATAAAACGCACTACGAAAAATAAATACAGTAGATGAAGCGTACAGGCAAACACGAGGGAGCAATACATGTCTAAAACAACACTGAAAGTACCTAAGAGTACTAAGCAGAATAAAAAACCACTTCTACCACTACCTCCTATTACAAAATTTGAATGTGATGGTAGTAAAGACGATATTTTGATTTGCTATTATAGTTCTGATGTACCACAAGGCCTTCGGATTAAACTTGTAAATTGGTTAAAGAAAGAATGTAAAGAGGAAATATATTCAACCAGGTGGCAGACCTCCAAGAGATTGCGCATTAAACTTAAAGGTTCCTGCATGGAAAACAGTGTTTCATACACTGTTCAGAGCAGTATCCAAAGCAAAAGTCGAGGTCCTAAGGCAAAACTACCAACCAAATAAATATATCTGAAGAAACGCCCAGTCAAAATCGATTGGGCGTTCTGTCGTTTATGCCTTCAAGTCTAAACATCAAAATGGTACTATAGAAACACTAATTAATTTACATATATGGCACTTCACGAAGAAATAAAGGGACAGTTAAAAGAAGCAATGAAAGCAAAGGATGCAGTACGCCTCCAGGTGGTCCGCAGTCTTCTTACAGCATTTATGAATGAAATGGTAGCTACAGGTCGCACCCCACAAGACCTGCTTAACGACGAAGAAGTACTTGCAGTTATCAAACGTTCAGCAAAACAACGCAAGGAGTCTATCACTCAGTATGAAGCAGCGGACCGACCCGAGCTGGCAGAGCCGGAGAAAGCTGAGCTAGCAATACTCGAAGAATACCTTCCACAACTTATGTCACAAGACGAAATCCGTCCCATTGCTGAAGCCAAAAAAGCTGAGCTCGCTATAGAAGACAAAACCAAGATGGGAATCCTCATCGGTGCAGTTATGAAAGAACTCGGAGGCAAAGCAGATGGTGGTGATGTTAAGGCAGTAGTGGAATCACTTTTATAAATATGGGATTTGAAGGACTCAGAAAAATACAATCAATCGATGAAATCCGTGAAGGAATCGAATCAGGTGAAATTGTCCGAGGAGGCAAACAGCCAGAAAAAATTATCATTGATGCAAAGGTTACCGGTGATTTTGACAGAGAAAAACAAACCTTTTCTTTCGTCTTAAATGGGATACAGACAAAAGCAAGTATACGAAATGGATTGGTAATTGGCGTTGAATTATTTGATCCTGACACTGACAACGCACGTTATGACTCAGATATTAAGATCGGCAGAACCAAATACGTACAAAATCTTTTGGATACCGGAAAAATACCTTCATAGGTAAAACTGTACAGATTCTCTTTTTTATTGTATAAAGGTACTAGAAAGTTCAGTTAACAAAGTGAGGTACCAGTGCAACAATTTGCAGGAACAATTAACGATCCACAAACAAAAGGAGTTACATACAGTGTTCATGTCGATTTCAACGAGGAAAACACGCCTGAGCACGTATACGTCCTTGATGGATGTCATCAACTTGCAGACTTTCCTTTTAACCACCCAGACAAAGGTGATAGTTTGAGCTTGGCTGCTCAAATCTTAGTCTACAAACAGGTAAACAATATCGAAATATCATTACCCGAAGACTACAGTGAAGTTATCGATTGGGGTGACACTAATGATCAGTGATGAAGATCGACTTCGCATAGCTTGTGAAATAGTACGAAACCAAAGCAAAAAAGCTGAGGTAACAGAAACAGAGCATGTAATTCCTGTTCATGGAATTACGCTTCGTAAGCTACTAAAGCTCACAAAAAAAGTTTCCCGTATATATCGCAAACGAAAAGAAAACGGTGATAAACCTGATTTTGAAGAAATTCTTGAGGATATAATCGTTCATGACTTTCATTCAGATGATGCTCAACACATAGTCAAACATGTGCTTGGACACTTCTTTACGTGGCGAAGACACAAGGCTCTATCTGAAGAAGCAAATAAAATTGCATTAGAAAGAGGAATCATACTTCTATAAAATATTAAACTGGGCATAACATGCCCAGTTTTACTTTTGTGTTATTCATGATTTACTATACATAGTTCCTCATAGAAGGAGAAAATATTGAGCAGAAACAAAAAAATAACACAGGCTGGCTTAGATTTTGAGTTTACAGCAGAAGATCGTAAACTCTTTCCAATATATATACCTGATACAGCAGGTACGTACAGGCAGGCAAAAAGAGATGCCGACATGATGTTTTCTTTTGGCTTTATCGCAACAGTGTATCGGAAGAAACGTTTTAAGCACAAAAGGTACTACATCATCATAGAGATAGATGAAAATAGATTCTCTTGAAACTTATAAAGCTCCCGATACAATGCATCGGGGGTTTAATTTATTAAAAATCGTCTAAAGTCTGTGAGTTCTTCACATCAAACTCCCCAACCTTCGTGCGACGTAAGTTTTGTAATGTTGCAGGATATCCCAATCGATTTCCAAGTTCTTCACCCAATGAACGAATGTACACCCCGCTGGCCACAAAGAATCGCACTGTCACCACCACACGAGTCTTTCCATCAATCTCCACATTTTCAATATTTAAAACTTCTGCTTCATACACAGTCATGTCACGCACTGGTACGTCAGTCACTACCTCTCCCTTCTGTTCAGCCTCACGCGCTCTCTTGTACATTGGCTTACCATCTTTCTTGATTGCGCTGTACGCAGACACAGGTAGACGTAGTGTTCCCACTAAACTGTCCACAGCCACAGCAGTCTCTTCTGAAGAAATTTCTACAACTTCTTTTTCTTCAACAATCTCCCCTTCCAGATCACCGGTGGTACGTTTTTCACCAATACGGACTTCTGCGATGTACTCTTTATCAAGCTTTACCAATTCAGTAAGTTTCTTAGTTCCTTTTCCAATTCCAACAATCATCAAACCCGTAGCCAATGGATCTAAAGTCCCAGCATGCCCCACCTTCAAACGTACCCATGGTTTCGAATCGTCACTAGGTGCATCTTTCTTAGGTTTCGGATTTAATTTTCTGCGCACTTGATATACTACGTCAAATGACGTTATTCCTGATGGTTTATCAATCAAAAGTATTTCTGGGTATTCTTGCATGTTTGGCACTATACCACGCACGGCATACATAAAAACAGACACGTCCCTCGGGACGTGTCTGTTTTTATGTATAGTTAGTCTATACAAATGCAATCAATTTAATAATGAAGAACATAAAGAATAGAAGCATCATCATTCCTTCCCATCGCATAATTTGTCGTGCTAGTCCATTCACAAAGAAGATTAGGGACGCTGCAAGCAAAATAGGTACCCCAAGTTTCATTACAACGTCATCGGCAATAAGTGGAGTAATCAATGCGGGAACACCAATCACCACAAGAATATTAAAAGCATTGGATCCAAAAATATTTCCTATTGCCAGTTCTGCTTCCCCCGTCTTCAATGCATTGAGTGAAACAAAAAGTTCAGGCAATGACGTACCTAATGCAATTGCTCCAATAGAAATTAACCCAAGTGGTACAGAGAGTGATGTGGCTATATTCACCACCATGTCTACAGTGTAGTTTGCGCCGAGCAATACTGCCGTAACACCAAGTAGTATAAAAACAATTGATTTACCCTCAAGTCGAACACGTCGGCCACCTTTCTTCTGGAGCTCAACTGAATCCTCAGTTCGTGCTTCAACGAACAGATACCACAGATATGCAAAGAATGTACCCAAAAGAAGTACTGCTTCAATCCTATCTACCGTACCGTCATATATGACTAACAAAAAGTGAGCAGTTGCTATAAAGAAAATAGGCAACTCAGTTTTAATAAGATCTCTTTTAATAATCACCCTTCCGCCTAATGTTGCAAGGACACCAACTACTAAAAGAATATTAGTAATATTCGAACCTACAGCATTGGCAACCACAATTTCTGTAGCACCGTTTAGCGCAGCAGCAACTGAAGACGCTAACTCAGGCAACGAAGTACCAAAACCTACAATCAAAACCCCGATTGCAAACTTGCTCATTCCTAGTGACGCACCAACTTGCTTGGCTCCAACTACAAACATATCAGCACCGCGCACAAGGGTAAAAAGTGCTGCTGCAAGATATATCGTCCAAAGTGTCATTTGTATCCAATCCATATTCGGTACATTGTACACTACAAGACCAGCACAGTAGGATTAAAGACGAGAATAGCTCCCAACAATACCATGAGCGCTCCCCCTATCAAGAGAGACAACTGAGCATACTTATGTCCATGCGACTCAAGACGAGAGAACCCCCAGATAGCAAGGCCGAAGACCACAAAGTCATCAACCATATAACCGACAGTATATACAAGGATGTAAAACTGTTGTTCCATAAAACTCAACATGTTGAGTTCCAGTATTTTCGTATATGCTTGCGGTATTCCAATCGAACAAGCAAACTCAATAATGTTCACAGAAAACGCAATAATCAACACCGCAGCGAGAGTCCCTAAAGTAAGTGGCTCATTGATAATCTTTTTGAATCTACTTATAGTACGAGACTGCTGATCAATACTAGAAATGTCGCAAACTAACGCAACATTACGATTCTTATACCAACGATATAAGAAGAATACTCCACCGCCAAGTGCCAGGAATCCGACCAACGGTGTCACTATTTGATCGAGTGCTACAAAATCCCAAGTCTTGTACCATACGTTGAGGATAAGGTTATACATCACTGCCTCAGCAACTATGAATAACCCAGCCAAAGTAATCATCTTTCTGCGACTGCCTGCCTGTGTCAGTAAAACAAGAAAGGTAACAAGCACCCACATAGCACAGGGGTTAAAACCATCTATCACTCCCAACATAATAGACAAAGTGAACAAAGAAAATGTTTTTAAGTCAACAATTCCAACAATTGGCAAGTCAAATACATATGATGAAATCCCAATGTCACATTCTAAACCGTTTTCATCACACCCTTTACCTACAATGACATTCATTTTGGGTGCGTTGTCGATGTGATCTCTAATGGTAGGGTACGGAGTTCCAGACTCTTGGTTTATTGCAGACAAAATCCTCGCACCTGTTGTATCCGGGCCATTAAACCCCTGCACAACAAGGCCACCAATAACCGTGATTGGTGTTACCTTAGATAAATCATGTTTAGCAGTAATCTGTGCAAACAAATCTTTAGCAACATCATCCTCTACTACATTCAGATATTCCCATTGAACGTTTTCTTCATCAAGAAACGCTGACTCAGCTTTACAAAAGCTACAGTCATCTCTCCCAAAGAGGAATACAGTTGGAACCTCAACATTGTCTTGAGCATACACAGTACCAACCCCCACTCCAGCATACACGGATAAAAGTAACGCAAAAAAACCAATTGTTGTTTTAAGTAATATATTCATGTGCATAGTATAGAACAAACTTATCTACAATGCATTGATATTGCTCACTTTATTGGTTGCTAGTTAAACAAATACAAGAAGTCCCCATAACCCTCTTGCTCCATGTCTGACTGAGCAATAAACCGCAACGACGCTGAATTCATACAATACCGTATGCCCCCCAGTTCTGCTGGTGCATCAGGAAAAATATGACCGAGGTGTGAATCGGCAATCAACGACCGCACCTCCGTTCGTTTTTGTAGTAATACGTAATCATCATGTTCAGTAACATAACTAAAGTCAATTGGTCGAGTAAATGACGGCCATCCTGTCCCCGAATCAAATTTATGAGTTGAAGAAAATAAAGGTTCACCCGAAACAACATCCACGTAAATACCTGCATCATGGTTTTCCCAATATGGGTTATTAAAGGATCGTTCAGTCCCATTCTTTTGAGTGACTTTATATTGAATGTCAGTTAATGAATCCTTCAGGTCTTCGTCTGATGGTTTTATAAACGATGACCATGCACCCTTCGGTGTTTCTATCGTGCGCCACGGGAGTGTAGTGCCGGTATCAGTTCCCCATGAGTTTTCTATAAATTTGTCTCTCCCTGAAGCATTCCGGTAATACTTGTACTTCACCTGACTGAGTGTTCCTTTGTAATAGTTCTGATGATAGTCTTCCGCGGTCCAGAATGTCGGACGCTCAAGGACATCAATGGCAAGTGGTGCATTGTAGGGCCCAAATGTATCAACCTCAGTGATTAAATTTTCAATAATCCTCCTTTCTTCCTCGGTCTCATAGTAGAAAGCAGTTGAGTAGTAGTTACCTCTATCTCCAAAAGAACCATCGTCATCAGTTGGATCAGTGTGTTTCATGACGGAAATAAGTATTTCTTCAAACGAAATTACCGATGGATTAAATTCCACTTCTACCACCTCCCGATGTCCACCAGCAATATAATTTCCATATGTTGGGTTTTCTGTAGTACCGTCCGCATATCCAGAAACTGCTTCAATAATACCTGGTAGTTTTTCTAAGTCTGACTCAACACACCAAAAACAACCACCCGCAACAAGCATTTTTTGCGACGAAACTCCAGTAGATGCATCGATAGATTGTGTTAATTCCATAGTGTTATCTTGTTTAGTTGACGTAAAAGTTTTGTCATCTTCATTACCTCCCTCAGTAGACAGCGCAGGTTGATTGTCTGCTTCCAATGAGTCTTTGATTGCTTGAGTTTGGTTCATTGTCTCAAATCCTCTAGTATTCTCCCCTTGAAGAGAATCAGTAACCTTCATGTCAACACTATTAAGATTATTAAACAGGTAATACCCGCTAACAGCAACAGCAACAGCAACAGCAAGTAAAATAGCAAACGAAATATATTTCATATAATAATTATATAGTAGTACTTAATTGTACGTGTTCACCGTGCGCTTCTTTCACTTTCTTCAATCGTTCATACGATACACCGCCTTGTTCTATTACACGGAGTTCACGTATATGTAATTTGTAATTGGGAATTTGCTGAGCGACTAATATCCAAAAATTCTTCCCATGGTTCAACTCAGACAAATGACATAGCTCATGCACGATAATATAATCTTGCAGATGTGTAGGTAAAAATAATAGTTTATAACTAAAATTTAAATTTCTAAGTGATGTGCAACTTCCCCAACAACGGCGTTGGTTACGTATTGCGATACGATTAAATTCAAAATTATAGAACTGATTCCAATATGCAATACGACCGTGAACCATATCACGTGCCTCTTCCTTGTGGGCCAAATAATGCTTAGTTATAGAAGTAGCTCGTTTCTTTCTTTTTTTAACCCAGAACATGACACAGTACATAGTAACAGATACTTGCTTCATAGACGTATAAAGAGTATATTCCAAACAGACAGTAGAGGAGCATGTCATGTCAAAAAAAGATGAAGCGATACGGCAGTTGGTTATGCTGAATCAGCCAACGAAAAAAGTAAACTGCATTAAAATCTGCAATGCAGGAAAGGAATACTATTTTAAAATAAGATGGTGTTATCTTTCAAAGATATTTGTTGCAGAGCATCAAAATCTTGATAGTTCAGAGGTACTTACATTACTTCATGATGAGTATCTGCACCTCAGACAACAGTTGGATACACAATACAAAGTGACCGTTCTCACCAGTGTTTGTTTTTTAACCGACATATCCGTCGGTGACACAACATACTTATTTGTCTTGCAATGGTATCCACCTGCCAAAGGTATACGTGCAGCATATTGTGGTGACACAAAACAACCTGATTTAATCACGTCTGTTGATATTACCAGGATCATAGCCACAACGTTGCGAAACATATATTCTGTAGTTGTCATCGAAAGAATATATTTTACCCGAGAATTTTACCTTGACGATTTGTTGGTAAGATTTGCGTTTGGATGGCACAAAGATAGCAGTACTCGCGTCGCTCGTTATATTGGACCGCGAGGCAAAAATCTATATCTTACCCGTCATGCTTATAACAAACTAAGGCTCTATCTATTGAACAAGATGGGAACACGAAGAACTGAAAAAGTTATCTGCGCAGAGGAGCATGCCACAGTTCAAGCAATACTTGCTAAAACTATAACATTAGTAAGAAAATAGCTATACCATCGGCACCTTTCACACTGGGTGCCGATTTTACTTTTAATACCTATATCAACAAAAGAACACCATTGGTGGTGCTCTTTTGTAACAGATTTACTTAATAATCTTTTACTATTCCTCTTCATCAATTCTATCAATAGCATCATCAGCTAACTCTTCTGCTTCTTCAGCTAAATCAACTGCTTCATCGTAGTCTTCATCGTCGTACGCTTCCTCTGCTTCATCAAGAAGATCCTTTGCTTCGTCGAGTGTGTCTTCTGCCCAATCGACATCATCTCCGTCATCGTCTGCATCTTCAATTTCATCTTCTGCGTCCCTGATTGCATCGTCAGCGTCATTGAGTGCATCGTCTGCATCGTCTTCGTCGCTGTCAGAACGTTCGTCTTCATCAATTCTATCAATAGCATCATCAGCTAACTCTTCTGCTTCTTCAGCTAAATCAACTGCTTCATCGTAGTCTTCATCGTCGTACGCTTCCTCTGCTTCATCAAGAAGATCCTTTGCTTCGTCGAGTGTGTCTTCTGCCCAATCGACATCATCTCCGTCATCGTCTGCATCTTCAATTTCATCTTCTGCGTCCCTGATTGCATCGTCAGCGTCATTGAGTGCATCGTCTGCATCGTCTTCGTCGCTGTCAGAACTACTATCAGGATCTACAAACGTAATAACATCTTCAATTTCTGATTCAGAAACTTTATATCGTTTTGCCAAATTTTCAATAACCTCATCTTCATACTCATCCTCGTCACCATCATCATCCTCCATACGGATAAGTAATCGCTTTTCATCGCCATTATCAAAACTCACATCCGTACGGGCAATTCTTCCATTGAAGAGAACTTCAATTTCATCTAAGTTGTTATTTGAAGATGTTTTAGTTTTTTGAGCTACTGGTTTTGGAACTGGAGGAGCAGTTATCGGTGTTGCCACTGCTGGTTTGGTTTTGGCAAGTATGCCTGATGGATATTTACCATCTGGATATGTCGCGAAGAATACTTCCAAAAGTGCTCTAGTGGATGGTCCAATAACTCCTACTGTATCTAGATCAAATCGAGACTGAAACATGCGGATTGCTTCTTGTGTTTTCGGACCAAAAAAACCTGAGGCAACACCGTACGGATAAATAGCTGGGTCTGTAGCTAAGAGTGCTTGAATTTTTTTAATATCGTTATTAGTTGAACCAAACGCTAAATCATCACCTAATATTCCTCCAGCAACTACACCTTGTACAGTGGGAGAAGGTGTTGATTGTCCTGTAGAAATAACTAATGAGGCAAACTCTGCACGCAACGATTGCATCTCAGTAATAATTGCATCCATGCGTTTAAGTGCAGATGAGATGTCAACAGCTTCAGCACGTGGTGCGACTGTTACGAAACTCAATGTCACCACAAAGAGAAAAATGAATAATTGTTTGAACATATCCAGAATATTAATTTATTATACTTCTATTATACAAGTTTTTACGAAATTGGATACGAGTTATTGCACACCTTAATACATAATACATAATTTAAAATACACAAAAAAAGCGCCAAAGCGCTTTTTTTGTGTATTCCAATAATTCTGACTACACAGAATCAGCGTCATCATCACCATCATCATCATCATCATCATCATCATCATCGTCATCGTCATCGTCGTCATCATCATCGTCATCGTCATCGTCATCGTTTGAGTCATCGTCATCAGAATCATCTGAGTCATCAGAACCATCTGAACCATCTGAACCATCAGAGTCATCAGAATCATCAGAATCATCTGAATCATCTGAATCATCTGAATCATCTGAATTGTCTCCTCGACCTCGACCACGACCACGATCACGAATGCGATCTTCATCATCGTCGTCTGAATCAAACTTATACTTAATTTTTATTTTTTGGCAGAAAAATGAATTACCGATTCCGTTATCACTACATCCAAATTCCAATCGTCGCTCAAACTTGGTACGAATACCTGGTGCATCAAGAAGACCTCTGGGCACATCTTCACCAAAACGTTCCTCTAGCAAAGTGTTTAACGCAGCTCGCGTTTCTTCATCAACTTCACCATTTACTTCTAGTTTAAATTTTGACTGGAAACGTTTCAAAGCATCTCGAGTTAATGAACCAAAGTAGCCAGTGGTAAATCCTTCAGGATAAATTGTCGAATCACTTGCAAGGAGTTCCTGGATTTCACGAACTTCATCACTAGTCATTCCTTCTTCAATATCCTCTCCAATCAAGTCTCGAACTTCACCACGAACTTCCGAAAGTTGCTGCTGAAGTGCCTGCACTTGAGCCATAAGTGACTGAAGTGTCGCAAGTAACCCAGCAAGACCGGACACACTATCGGAGTCGTCAGAATCATCTGAGTCGTCGGAGTCATCAGAATCATCTGAGTCGTCTGAGTCGTCTGAGTCGTCTGAGTCATCAGAATCATCTGAGTCGTCAGCAGCTTCTTCGGCAAGTTCATCAAATAACTCACTAAAAATTGCCACCTTGAGGTCAGCATTCAAAACCTCAACACCTAAAGCATCTTCAATTGAAGTACGAACTTCTTCTTCTTCCGAAGAAGAAGGTTCAACGTCATATTCGTTCCCTTCGAATTTAAATGAAATCTTCACAGTTCCATCATCTTCTACTTCAACTTCTACTTCAAATTCCTCTGAGTCAACTGTCGTAGTATCGGCATCACCTGTTTCAGCTGATGCTGATTGTGGTACCGCTACAATACTCATTGTAAACGCAAGCGTGAGAACAAATAGCAAGCTAACAAAATTAGTCATTGTAATCTTCATAATAATATGTAAATAAATAATAATTAATATATACAAGAAACGACACGCACCGTACGGTGCGTGCCTCCTTCTCTACAGTATAGACGTTCATGATATATCCATCTTACGACTTATCCCCATTACGCAATAGGTACAACATTCGTGCAAGTCGTATCTGGTTATAGTCATATTGCTCATTTGCGGCTTCGAAGATAGGTTTTAATTTCTCTGTCCCCACTTCATCCATTATTTCCTGCAGTAGCTCATACTCATCATCCCACCCAGAATAACTAGCTTTAATAGGCTCAAACTGCTTTTCATCTATATCATTTTCTGCAACTAGTTTCTCCAAATGTCCCCAAATAGTAGTTTCCCCAATTTTTCTTTCCTTGGCAATTTCGGGTATTGTTTTCCCTTCTAACAAGGCAGATTTTGTGAGAGACTGAGTGCTTTCTTTCTGTATACGCTCATAACCTTTTTTTTCTCTCACTTTTACATCACCGGAGAAATATTGGCCTCCACAAGCATTGATAAAGTTTTTATGCATTTGCACTGTTTCATCTTCTTCCATCTCTTCAAATGCATCATCTGCTTGAGTCGACTCGCTACGAAAGCGTGCATCAATGGTCACGATTTTTGGATCTACTCGAAGTGCTGTTGGACTCATTCCTAACATTTTTAATCCTGCTAGAGTGCGCACTCGTGAAAGTGCTACGTACCCTTGTCCATATACAAATGCGCGGGAGAGATCTATTTCTGCTGCATCGAGTGACATCCCCTGACTTTTGTGTACAGTAATTGCCCATGCAAGGCGTAACGGAATCTGTGTTACTTCTGCCATAATTTTATTATCTTCTGCAAGACTCCAATTAGTCTCTTCCATTTTAATTCGTTTTCCCTCAGTAGTTTCTATTACAGGCATTCCATCTTCAATATCAAAATCAACTACACGACCAAGTGTTCCGTTTACATATCCTTGTTCAAAATTATTTTTTGTACACATCACCATTGCCTCCTCTTTAAGCTCAAGGAGTTCAGGAGAAAGACAATTTTTTGCCAGTCCTGCTTGCATTTGTTTACTGCCCTTTCCAGTCATTTTAAAACTTCTAGATTTTCCAGGTAGCAGTTTTAATTTACCAGCATTTACATTGTCTACATCTGCATTGTGTGTAAATAGTTTTGTAGGTTCAATTCCTTCATATGCAATCTCCGTTTGCTCAGACAAAAGTGTGAAGTGTTCTTCATCCACCTCATTCATACGCACAGATTTCAAAAGACCTAATAACATTTCATCTTCTTGTCGATATTGGTCAGTCAGGTAGCAAATCAGTGGCCGTGCATCATCCCACCCACGTGATTCGAACGCATATCGCATCATATCTCCTTGTCGTGTCACTGGAGGTAGTTGAAAAAAGTCACCTACAAAAATAACTTGTATCCCTCCAAATGCTTCCGCACTCTGTCGTACAGTTTTACAAACAATATTCACCATATCAACGAGCTTTCCATCAAGCATGGAAATCTCATCAATCACCAAGACTTGTGCTTTTTTTACACGGCGCATAATTTTTTCCTTGGTCGCAATCTGCTCCACGTCGTATGCTGACAGTTGATCACGCGCACCGATACCGCTCCATGCATGAATAGTCATTCCTCCAATATGGGTTGCAGCAATCCCGGTGCTTGCAGTAACAGCCACCTGTACCCCAGACGCTTCAAGGTATGCAACGTACTGATTAATCACGTACGTTTTCCCTGCTCCAGGCTCACCAGTAAGAAACACATTCCCCCCAGTTTTCAGAATCTCAAGCGCTCTATCTTGTGTCATAGTGCTGCAAGTTTACCATATTTAAGATAATGCTGATTTAATTATTTTATGATGTATTCTTCCAATCATCATGGAATATGATGCGTGTAAAAAAGTTCTTAGGAATTATGGAAATAAAAACATTTACATTCAAAAGTTGGTATACTATCAAGAATGAAAAAGGGTTCTTTGGCAGTGAAAAAGAGGACGGTTAAAAAGATTGTAGTTAAAAATGCTACTACTAAGAAACCTGCCAAGAAAACAATTAAGATAGCAACTCCTAAAAATAATCCAAAGAAATCCACTGTTAAACCAAAGTCTAAATCTCACCAAAAAACTGCACCTGTAAACTTACAGAGAGAAAACCTCAAACGTGATCCCCTTGGTCACCTCTTGGTGGGCAAAATGCTCCGTGAAGCAGGGTTCTCTGGAGGCATCTCAACCAATGCCGACATACTCACAAAGTATAGTACTGACGAAAGTATTTTTTCTATACGTCCTCAAGTAATCATTCAACCCAAACACCGCAGAGATGTAGAAATCGCTGTTCAGGTGTTGAAAACTGAAGTGAAACGTTTCCCAACACTATCACTTACACCACGTGCTGCAGGAACTGGACTTTCTGGTGGTTCACTAACTGACTCAATTGTAGTAGATGTTACAAAGCACATGTGCCAGATTCAGGACATAAGCACCAGAAAAGGTCTCACTACTTTCACCTGTGAACCTGGAGCAATGTGGAAGGATGTAGAAAAAAAACTCAAGAAACATAAAGTATATCTTCCTCCCTATCCTGCATCAAAAGACATCTGTACTATTGGGGGTGCCGTAGCCAATAATTCGGCAGGTCCTGATTCGTTACGCTTTGGGCATTGTGCAGACTGGGTTGAATCACTCGACGTAACTCTATCTGATGGGAAAACATATACTATCAAACCCCTAACATACCGTGAATTCAAAATTCTTATAAAAAAGAAAAATCCGTATGCACAAATTGCAAAGGAAGTTTTCGACATAATTTCCAAGAATGAAAAAGCTATCCAGAAGGCAAAGCCAAAAACTAAGAAAAATTCTGCAGGATACCCATTGTGGGATGTACTTAATCATCCGGTTGCGAGTTTCAAGCGCGGTACTGGTACGTTTGATCTTACCCGTCTGATTTCTGGAAGCCAAGGCACCATTGGCGTGATTACGTCTATCACTATGCGCACTGAGCCAATCAATAATGATACCGAACTCATAGTCATTCCTGTATTTGATCTTTTGGATATTGGCAAAGTTGTTACAAAAGCACTTGAGTTTAACCCAATTAATATAGAAATTTTTGATGCTATCACTTTCGACCTAGCACTTAAGAATCCTCAGTTCTGCAGTGCCCATTTGGGAAAAATTGACTGCTACAAAGTACTTCTGGCAATGTACACGACCTTTCACATACGCTACGCACGTAAGACACCAAACTTTACTCTCCTTGTCACCTTGGACAAAAGTACCCTGGGAACCCGAACTGCAAAGGGTGTTGTAAAGACGCTGAAACAAAACCATGGCAAACGCGCACGGGTAGTAACGAACAAACCAGAGAAAGAAATGTTTTGGCAAATCCGCAGAGCCAGCTACTCTCTTTCAAAATTACAAGATGTTTCAAAGCGACCTGCTGCATTTCTTGAAGACATGACTGTCCCACCTGAAAATCTTTCAAAGTTTTTTGTGGATGTTAAAAAGCTACTCAAAAAGTACAGTGTGACTGCAGCAGTACACGGACACGGTGGTAACGGACACCTACACTTTTATCCTCTTTTGGACTTTACTAGTCAGGTAACACCAACACTAATCGAGAAAATGGCAGAAGATTTCTTTACTGTTGCTGTAAAACATAACGGTAATATATGCGGTGAACACAATGACGGCATAATACGTACCCCTCACCTGTCTAAAATGTTTAACAAAAAAACCATAGACTTGTTTAAACAAGTTGAACATCTCTTTGATCCTCTGGATATTTTCAACCCTGGCAAAAAAGTAAATCCCCGATTCGACATCAAGGAATCTCTCAGGAAAATTAACTAAAAAAATACCGCAATTAATTGCGGTATTTTTATTTAGTTTCAAAGGTTTCCAGATCTCCACATTCAAGGAATAATTCTTCATCCCCATCCTCATCTTCATCTTCATACTCAACACAAATTCTGTATGAATATTCACTATCGGACTTAAGTCCTGAAAGTGAAGTTAGATACGTATCTCTACCATCTAAATCAGTATCTACACTCACCCGTTGTAGGTCATCACCATCCTGACGTATATCTGAATATTCATCTTCTTGAGACACTGCACCCACTAAACTTCTATCTAGTCCATACACAAAGAATGCCAATCCATTAAAGAAATCATTCATGTCAATGTGTCCACGTATCTCAGCCTTAGAACTTGTTATCTTTCCTACTCCATCTGTTGTTGCATCAGGCTTATCCTCTCGACTTGAGCCATCGGTAACAAAGTCATACACTCCTCCGCACACTAGTCCATCAGTGTCACCATCATACTCAACACAAATCTGGAAAAAATACTCCGTATCATCATCTAACCCAGTGACTCTAAATGAGTAGTCGTTGCGACCTATCACATTTCTCTCAACACGGATTTTTTCCAGCTCTTCATCATTTTCCCGAATAGATATATAGGTATCATAAATTGTATCCACCTCTCGGGCATCTTCTCGGTTTTCTCCATACACAAAGAACACTGTTCCTTCTTTAGAGTCATTCATATCAATACGACCTTCAAGTATCGCCTCGTCAGATTCAATGTGTATCGCTTTTTGGGTACTTGCATCCGCTTCGTCTATACGACCTGAACGTGTATCACCTTCATCAGTATCAAAAGTTTCAATCCCTCCACATAGAATTTCGCTGGTATCTTGAGTATTTTCATACTCAACACAAATCTGGAAAAAATATTCTGTATCATTAATCAGCCGTGAGGTACTACGATCATAAAATTCAAGACCTTCAGCACGAGAATCGACTCTATAGGTACGGAATTTGTCCGAATCAACATCAGGGATATCTTCAAACGAATCGTACTCGGTGGTCACATCACCAACCAGAATTTCACTATATCCATACACAAAAAATACCACACCACCGGTGTGTCCATTCATATTCACTTCACCACGTAATGTGGCACGACTATCGTCTATATCTTGTGCTCTGACAGTATTAATGATGGGAGTGCCCACAATTATCGCTTCAGGTTCAGTCTCAACATTATTTTGGTTTCTGCTCCGTTGAGATGAAGAGTCAGAATCAGAAGTAACTGCATGAGTAGTTTCTTCAGATTCAAGAAAAGAAGAGGCAACACTTGCCTGGCTGTTCTGTGAATCGTTATTATTGAAGTTCCCTGTAATTCCTACACTGATTAACAGGAAAACCGCTACTATTGCTGCAATTATTGGCATTCGAGTACTGTACCATAGATTATAGAAAAAGCAAGTGTTTGAGGGTCTTTTCGCCCCCCCCCCATTAGACAACAGATTATGCTCCGTGCTGGCATAGCATTGACAAATCACGTTTTTATAGTATTTTATCTTTGTGCCGGCAATTCTGTTGGCATAAACAAGAAGGAGAAATAGTATGAAGTTCGTGCTATTACTGATACTTTCTTTTGTGCTCGTAACACCCTTAACCGCAGCTGCGCAAGCAGTTGGGTGCGACAAGACACATACTTCTGAGAAGAAGAAAAGGAAGTGTCACTGGACTCTTACAAAGGGAAGGGTTTGTCCGGCAACGGCAAGCTTAAAAACTAAGTAAGTAGTTCTACATCAACGAGTTCAGCGGATTTATTCGCTGAACTCACCTTGACACATTTTTTGTACCTAGGTACTATGTGAATAGGTTGATGTACACCATCTCCGTTCTTGTTTAGGTTGTTGGGCTAGCGGTAGCCCAACAACTAAATTTGATCAGCAACATTGTTGCTGATTTTTTATATGTCTTGAATAAAATTTTGTAAAACACCTTAGATATATGGTAACTGGCCATAACTTGTTTGCATTTTAATAACCATCCAGTATATAGTTACCGTGATGACTCAGATTCTCGGTTTCACAAAAAAACACTCGTTGATTATCTTACTAACATTTTTCCTCGTATCTGCAGTTGTAACGAGCAGTTGTGGTTTTACGTACCTCGATACAGTGGATGTCATCAGTAGTACATCTCAAGGTGACGAAGAATCATCTTGTAATTGCCATATAAAGTCAGAAATAGAGAACCTACATACAACTACAGCATTTTTTTCTAGTGTTTCGCCCGATACCGCTATACTACCTCAGAGTATGGAAGTCCCATTTGGTAGGCATGTGCTTTTGGTACAACTTCCCTACTTCCCTACAGATACCATTGCGATGCATTCCCCCCATCGATACTGGCCTGTCCACCTAGCCCGTGCGCATTTATAGGGTAAAAATTTTTTTATTATTTTAACAACAACTTTATGAAAAAAATTATTACACACTTACAAAACAGTGACACACGAAAACTCATCCTACGACTGACACTTGGATTTGTATTCTTTATCTCAGGTTACAAAATCGCCTTTCCTTCGGATGCTGCGGCACTAGCTGCCTCATACATGAATCCCGACAAAGGATGGATTTCACCATTCTTCACAGACTGGATTAACAACACACTCGGACTAGATATCGCAACCTACCTAATGCACCAAGGCTTCTTAGAGATGCTTATGGGAACAGCGTTGATTTTTGGAGCACTCACGACCCTTACCGCAATCGGTATGGGACTCTTGTACTGGGCGTTTACCGTTGCAAACCCTATTGCAGGAGAAATCCGACTCAGCCGCGACTTAGCACTTATGGCTATGGTATTTGGTCTGGCTTATTATGGTCCAGGAAAATACAGTATTGATAATTCAATTCGCGTATTTATGCGTTCAGGAAAAGAGGAGGTGTTATCTTTTGCGATACGATTCGGAGTCGGATTCACATTTGCGGTGTCTGCACTTTTCTCAAGCGGTGTGATGAGCAACTCACTTAACAGTACAATACCTGTAGCAATAGTATTCGTACTTGGGATACTTCTCATGGCAAACGTGCAAATTAAGCATGTTGCGATTCTCTCAGTGTTATTCCTTATTATTGCTATCGGAAGCACAATGGTTGAAAAAGAAACCTTATTCAAAGCACTGGATGGTACAAAACGTGAAGTTGCGTTTCTTGTAGGGATGATTATCCTCGCAACCATGCAAACACGTGACTATATCCTAACCCCAGAATTCATGAAGAAATACCGGTAAGACACTTACTAATCAGTACATCATAAAAGACTCACATGTTTTGCATGTGAGTCTTTTATAAATTTGTATATCGACCATACATAAAACTTGTTATAGCATCTGATCTCCTACTTCTTCCAGTCTCTAATCACAATAGTTTCTCCCTTTTGCTCAACAACAACCTTCTGCCCATCACGCCATTTTAGTGTTCGGATGATTTCTATAGGAAGTGTCATACGCACACTTCCCCGTCCATCTTTTTGGACTTTACGAATATTTCTATCCTCAAGTTTCCTTCGTGACATATATCTTATTCTACCATGCACACCGTTAATCGGGTGATTAATGGTGTGATTAATCACCCGATTAATTCCAAGCACTCCCCCTCTTTTATTTACCAGTACAATTTGGTATAACTATGTGCATATTCAACGGAACCCCAGCGATGGGACCATTCCTCAGAATGGTCCCATCGTCTAACGGCTAGGACACAGGATTCTCATTCCTGTAATCGGGGTTCGATTCCCCGTGGGATCACAACATAAACACACCGCCAAAAACAAGGCTTCAATGTGTGCATTATAGAGGACACCATCGGAGTTATCGAACCATCCGTTCTCTAACTCACCAAACTGCTGAGTTCTGTACGCATGCTCTCAAGTTCGATCAGGCTGTCCCTGAAGATCTTGATGTCTACGCAAAGCTCAGTTGCATTTTCTTCCAGGACCGTCAGAAGCTCCTGTGCTTCTTCTTGTCTGTTGAGGAAGATGTCCTGCAGTGGTGAGTGAGAATGATTGGTTGGTCTCATATCTCAATATTGTTAGCGTCTTGTAATAGGTCGACCGGTAGTAATTTTATTCTTCTGGGTGGGTAATGATACTCACCTCGGTAAGGATAAATAACATAATGAAAAAGGCCGAGGTAATACCCGGCCTGTCAGTTTTTCTTTCAATTTAGTGGCAAAATTTTAATCTCTGATAAATGTAGTTCAGAGATAATCCCACTAAAGTAAAGGGCCAATAGATCATGAGGATTTCTGTAAACGCTTCTTTTTCATCCCTGTTGTAACTATTTAGTCGTTTTGAATTAAGCCATGGCCAAGTAAGTATATTTTTTGCTGTTAATACCAACAGCACATTTGTCACTAAAAGCCATATAACTGCTAACGCAGCATGTGTCATTATCTTCCTCCCTCGAGAATCTGCAAACCAACACAACGCTGGCAGTCAGATTACAAGGGACGATATCTATATATGATTAAACCATAAAATCTATTATTTACAAGCTTTTACCTTCTACAATGCCTGAATTCAGTTTATTTTTAATACACGCTGCCTCGATTAAATCCTCAACCAGCTTTTTGTCTATGTCGCGGTAACTTCGAGAATTGGGTCGGGTAGGCTCACAACATAAGCACAGCGCCAAGCATAAGGCTTAAATGCGTGCATTTTAGAGGACACCATCGGAGTTATCGAACCATCCGTTCTCTAACTCACCAAACTGCTGAGTTCTGCACGCATACTTTCAAGTTCAATCAGGCTATCCCTGAATATCTTGATGTCTGCACATAACTCATATGCATTGTCTTCCAAGACTGTCAGAAGCTCCTGTGCTTCTTCTTGTCTGTTAAGGAAGATTTCCTGCAATGGATTAAATGGGGTCAATTAAATGATTAAATGGGGTCAGACACCTTTCTTTCCTAAAACGTATTGCATAATATTATCTATTTTTAGGTCTTCCTATCCCCCGTTGAGTAGACTGTAGATTATATTGTTCAACTGCGTTAAACACATATTCATCACTTCCATACGGAACACCTTTTTCTTTAGATAGAGCAATTTTCTCAAACTCTTTTGGGGTCAAAGGATGAGAAAGGAGACTTAAATAATCTTGTGGTTCAAGAATAGGCCATTTAGCAAGAAGTTGCCTTGTTTTTAATGTTCCACGATACCGTCGGTATACACTTCCGTACTCCCATTCATCAGCCCTTTTGACTAGGTGAGCAGTACAAGGATTTCGCTCTACATACCTTAATACTGTGAGCAGGTGCCTATCTCCCTGTATAAGGAATGATTTATACCTTCCTTGATACACGGGTCCAGTACCAACAGTTTTAGTTTTTACACGATGTCTCTGCGTATGTGTGACAGTAAGTCGTTTCATAAAATCAGAAAGATCCCCGTCTTCTTGAGGTTGCAATACCAAGTGAAAATGATTCGGCATGAGTGTATATGCCAATATATCAACAGATGTTATTTCGTTAACTTCCTCAAGCACATTTCAAAAAGTTTGTAATCACCTGCACCATTAAATATCTGTTGTCTACCAACAGACCTATTTAGACAGTGATATAACTCACCACCAACATCTACGCGAGGAGCTCGTGCCATAATATTATTATGCCATAGTTTCTCTTAAACAAAGGTGTCTGACCCCATTCCCCCCCATAGTTTCTCTTAAACAAAGGTGTCTGACCCCATTCCCCCAAAATTAGTAAGATTTTTATACCCATCAGACGTCACCAAGAGCATGTCTTCGAGTCGTACCCCTCCTATATCCTTGTAGTACAAACCTGGTTCAATGGTAATGACATCTCCTTCTTCTAAGACACCCATGGTATCGGTACCAATTCGAGGCTCTTCATGAATAGTGGTACCAACACCGTGCCCAATACCATGAACAAAGCCTTCAGCGAACGCGAACTCTTTTCCTTTCCCAGATGTTTCGTACCCTCTTTTTATAAATAACTTTTCAACTGCGTTTTGTATATCACTACACACAACACCGGGCGCAACCATTGCTATAGCAAGTTCTTGTGCATCACGCACCGTGTTATACATCTTTTTAAGTCTCGCAGGCGGTGTACCAATACAAACAGTTCTGCTCATATCTGCAAAATATCCTGTAAATTTGGATCGGGGGAATATATCAATAACAATAGGCTCATGGTCTTTTAAAACACCACTTCCCATCTCATGTGGTTCACAACTGTCCTTCCCTCCTGCAACAACATATCCCTCAGGTGACTCACAGCCATGTTCAGTAAGGACACGGTCAATAATCGCGTGTGCTTCTTCGGAAGTAGGAGTCGTGGTTAATTGCAAATAGTCGATAACAGCCTGCATAGCAACTTCAGCGGTGCGTTGTGTTTCTAGTATGAAAGCAACTTGTTTTAGAGTTTTTTTCCGAGACATATTTTTGGGTCGTGTTCTGCATGTTTTTTAGCTTGCATACTTAGTATACAGGTGTATACTGATCAAACTCTCAGCAACTTGTTGTTGAAAGCACAGATAGGGTTTTCGGACTTTATTTGCGAACTTAACCGGCTTGCCGGTTTTTTTTGTGCCCGGATCCTGAATTGGATACAGGCGCTTTTCTGTTTATAATATATAACCCCCCCCACTAGTCTAGGAGGCTCCTAGGCTAGTTCGTCCAGCGATTTGCCCAAGGGCAGAACAAATCGGGATCTAAATTCACAATAGTCGCTACGCTCGTTTGTTCATTCACCTCCAAAATCCTTAATAATCTCCTTTTCATTACTAGCATCCAGTGACTTCTTAAACTTGGTACCACTCTTCCCCTTTACCCTACCTTCACACTCACCCCATGTTTTGTGTGTCTGAATCACTCCATCCACCTTACTCACATACGAATAGGCTTTTAGGGCTGAACGTTTCTTTGCGGCACTGCGTGCTTTTGCTTTCTCTACATCGTATGAAGTATCAGAAATATCAAACCCGTACTCCTCTTTGGAGCCAGAATACAAGTCAAACGTGCCGTTGGAAGCGAAGTCTGACGCGATTGTATCAGCCCGTTCGTTTCCAGTGATACCGACGTGACCTGGTACTCTGTTCCATTCTATTTGTACTTTCTTGAGTAATGGGAGTAATTCCTGCCATAATTCTTTATTCAAAACATCACTTTCTGCTTTAGTTTTCCAACCGTTTTTTAACCAGCCAAATATCCATCCCGTTGAACCCTGCACCACATACTTAGAGTCAGTATATATCTGAACTGTTTCATCACTGTCTTGCACTTCCTTAAGCGCTTCAATGACTGCGCGTAATTCCATTTCATTGTTGGTAGTACGCTCTTTAAACCCACCAACCTCCGTCACTGTTCCGACACGAGAAATCACCGCACCGTATCCCCCTCTTCCAGGGTTGCCCTTGGACGCACCGTCAGTGAAAATTTGTATTTTTTGATCCATGATTCCAAAAGTTTACCATGACACACCCGTCATATGTTTTACGTACTTATAAATTTTCTTCGTTTCCAGTATTGACTTTATAAATTTTAAGCGTAAAATTTTTTTAGTATATTCACATATGGAGGACTACAGGATGGGAACGAAAGTTTTATTCTACGGAGGCATAATTTTAGTCGGCTTCGTCTTGGGCTATTTTTTGACAGTCACAATGATTGTAATCATCACCATTATCGCAGCTGTTATAACTATCATCATGCGACCTAAACGGGAGCAAGAAATAGGTGCAATATATGGAATACTTGTATGGATAGTTCTAGGTCTTGGCACCACCGTTATGTGGACAACATATCTGTATACTACAGGAGTAGACCTCGGCATTCCCGATATATCACAGTACATTTTTAGATAATTCAGAACCAGCCGTCTCACTATGTGATAAGGCCACTACAGTGTAGTGGCCTTTTCTTTGCATAATATTACTACCAACTCCAATTCATAATACTTAGAGCACGAATCAAAGAAAGACGACCCGGTGGGTCGTCTTTGTATCTATATGTTATTGAATTATTGGTGAACTGTCACCTGATGTCCAAGCGTCATCAGGTTTAATCAGAATTGGGTACTCAGACCCGCTGACCCAAAGTACAATTTCGTAAATCCGCGCTTTAATCTCATCACGCCAATGTTCTAAGTATCTTCTGGTTTTAAGGAAGAATGGTGCAAAATCATCAAATCTCCATACCAGTTTATTTGGACAAAGAATCGTAGGCGCATCGGGCATGTAAAATTCAACCGATGATGTTACCTCAATAGGTATCAAACCCTGCAATTTTGATTCTCGCCTTACTTCTTTCTCCAAACTTTCTGCAAGTACCTGGGGATCAAATTCAAACGTCCGAAAATCTTTTTTTGTCATTATACCCTCCTGTCAAAAACGCATACGTAGTGTACAGCGCTCTGTTTGTTATACACCCATTTCCATCATATGCAAAGATATACTTGTGTAAATCTTCTTTTAAAGGTACAAAGGTATAGGAACAGAAAGGTCATTGCAATGTCAGATGTCTTACCACTACCCGATGACGAATATCCTATTGATACGCTGGAGAATCTCGCTGTTTTGAGAGACTGGGATCATAATCGCTTCCATGAAGATAAAATAGTCATTCAAAAAAAAGCGAGTTGGGAAACATATTCAGTTTACGCATCCGAAGAGGATTCTATTGTAAAAATTGAATGTTATGTTGGTCACGAATTCGGAAAATTTGCCGAGTTGGAATTCTTACGGCTGTTGAACTTAATTAATTCCAGGCTAGGGACTGGGGCATTCAATTACTGTGATAAGCAAAACAATCTCACATACAAAACTGAAATTGATTTTGATGATAACCGTCCACTAACGGAAGATGATATCGAATTCAAAGTACTTTCAGTAATCGCTGTGATGGACCGATTTTATCCATCTTTTATGGTTGTATCGGGCGTGAAAAATAACTTTATTGAACGGACAAAGAAAAATGTTTGTTGTCTAAATCCTGCCATGACAGCTGCTGATGCATTTCAGCTTGCTCTCGAGGAAGCGTATGGAACAGCTTAAAGATAAAAGCGCCCCGAAATTCCTCGGGGCGTCTTACTTTTCTATTTTACTACCTCAATCTCCCTCCATGCCCTATCCTGTCGACAGAGTAACTCTTTTGCTTGTTCAGGGTGAAGCATCAATCGTTCAACTAGTTTTTCTGCGCGGATACCTTGCGAGGCTTTAATAAGAATCACATCTCCTGGTTCAATCATTTCCAATAATTCATGTCCTGCTCTATCGATATCATCATACTGGAAAATAACTTTTTCACTCATACCATTTTCTAGGGCTCCTTCTGCAATTTTTCGAGCGCGTAAACCAAGTGTCATCAACACGTCTGCTGACTTTGCAACTTGTTCACCTGTGCGTTCATGCTCGCGTGCTGAATACTTCCCTAGTTCCAACATGTCACCCAGTACCACAATCTTCTTCCCTACCCCTGTTAAATCTTTAACTGTTGCCAAAGCCAACTGTGACGCAACGGGAGATGAATTATAGGTATCATCAAGAATTAAAGTTCCCTTTGTGCCTTCTATAATTCGCATACGACCTGGGGGCGGTGTATGTTTTTTAAGTGCTTTTGAGGCGTCAAACAATGGGATGTCAAACTGAGTTCCCACTGCAATTGCAGCTGCATAATTGTATGCATGCTGGACACCTAGAGAACCGTATACACAAAAAATAACCTCTTCACCAATATGTTCCAATACACACTCGACTCCAACAGCCTTTCCTTCTTTATAGACAACATGGTCACCACACGTATTAAAGTGAGATGGTGAATACCGGCTGAATCCAAATGATTGTTGTCGAATATTTTTGATCTCCTCGCGTATTCTTTCATCATCGTTATTGTAGATCAGTACTCCGTCCTCTTTAAGTGAGTGCACCAATTGCATTTTTTCGGCAATCACGTCTTCTGGAGTATTGAAGTATTCCACATGTACAGGAACGTCCGGAAGTCGTGTCAGGACAACTATGTCTGGTGTCAGCCACTGTGTCAGGTGCTTCATGTCCCCTGGCCTATCAACACCTACCTCTAGAACAAGAACTTCTGGATACTCTGAGGCAAAGAAGGCTGCAAGTGCACCATCAAAAATATTTTTTGCCCATAGTATGGGATTATTCCATCCATTCTTGAGTCCCAATACAGATAGAGGCACACCAATCTCTGAATTATAACTCTTCTGACTCTTGCGTGCATGTACAGTGTCTTTCAAAACAGTGTAGATAGCATCTTTTGCAGATGTCTTACCAACACTTCCAGTAATGGCGATAATTGTTGGTTTCTTGCGGTTAATGAGGATTTTTGCCTCAAGGGTGATAATAGCGACGACGATTTTTTTAAAGATTTGTTTCATAAAGGATTGGCTGAATATTGCATTATTTTAACATTTTTACGTCGACAATTGACGGATTCTATCGGTCAGGCGGAAGGTTGTAGTAATTTATGAGAAATTTCGTAATCTCCATAAACGGGTCAGTTAATGTCTGGGAGGCATATCGAACTTCTTTTGGTTCAACAGTATACAAAAAAACTAAAAATTCAGGATCATAACTGGGGAAATAACCAAAAAACGAGTGCAGGAATCGATCGTCATGATACCCACCATGTACAGGATCAGCAATTTGTGCAGTTCCTGTTTTAGCTGCGACACTATAGTGTTCAAGTTTTACATCTCCTCCCATTAGAGCATCGTCTACTACTGTGGTGAGCATACGTGAAATAGTCAAACTTGTTTCTTCTGAAAAGACTTGGTCTCCTTCTGGGTATTGCACTTCCTTTACCGTCCCATCTTGATATTCAATACGCTTAGCAATATGTGGGGTTATCATTTTCCCACCATTACCTAACGCTGCAAGGGCTCGTACTGTTGCAATTGGCGTAAGAGCAATACCTTGTCCGAAAGATGCAGTAGCATACTCTACGTCACGTGGTGAATCGAGATTTGCTACTAAACCGTAGGCCTCATTAGGTAAATCAATACCAGTCTCGCTTCCAAATTTTAATGCCTTAAAGTAGGCGCGGAACAGGTCTTTTCCCATTGTATCAACGACAAACGCAACACCCGTGTTTAGTGATTGATTGAGAACCTCTTGCATATCAACGGTACCTCTTCCGCGACCATCATAATTATGGATAGTGTATGTATCGAGTTCTATTTTTCCCGAATCATAGTAAGTAGTTTCTGGCGTAATCGTACCACTGTCCAAGCCAACTGCCATAGTCAATGCTTTTATAATGGAACCCATTTCATATATATTTTCAACAAGAGGGTTTTTAAAATCTTGTATACCTGCGCCTGAACGGTCGTTTAAATCAAATGTAGGAACCACATTCATTGCATATATCGCTCCAGTTTTAGGATTGATAACAATTCCGCCAGTGACGTCACTATTCCACGTCTCCTGGGTTTTCGATAGTTCACTATCAAGCATACGCGCCACAGTCGGTTCTATTGTTGTTACTACATCACCAGTCCGTGCTTGCGTAGTATCAAAAATAACGCTCCCCAGATTACTAAATATCTCAGCAAAGAAATTTACTGACATACGGCTATCGTCACGCTTCAGTACATCTTCATAATAACGCTCAAGTCCGTATCGACCTGTTAACCCCTCATCTGGATCTCCTGTATATCCAACAAAACCAACAGTTCGCGAAGATAATTCAGTACCAGGGTAATATCGCCATTGATCGCGATAGAGCTGCACACCTGTCAGACCAAGTTCTGCTACTGCGTCTGCTTCTGCATTTGAAAGTTCAGAAGCAATTTCATAATATGTACGTTCCTTTTTCCCTACACGTAAGAGAAATTTCTCTTTATTCAGTGGATATACTTCATTTATCTGTCTGTACGTTGCCTCATCATCGGTAATACGCGAGGGATCGATTGAAAGAAGATATCCTGCCTGAACTGTGGCTGCAGAAACCTTTTCATCGTTTTTTGTAGAAAAATATATGTTCCCACGGGAATACAAATCACGCACAGTATGTACATACTGACTTTCTGCACGATTTTTGTAATTATCGTGATGTATAATCTGAATTTGATACAGACGCACTATCAATATCAGAGACAAAAAAAGAACAGCACCAGTAATGATGCGGATTCGTATAATAGCGTTCTTTCTCATAACTATATTGTAAACTCAATCAGCGTCCTTAGCTACCGTTGTGAACCATCAGACAATACGAATGTTGGAGCTGTTCGGTCAATGAAAATTTTATTTGAAGTTTCAGTATACCCTTGCAAAGAGGCAATTTCTGAACTCACTTTGTGTTGTGCTTCAATAAATCGACCCTCTAAAAGACTAATTTCTGAACTCACTTTCTTCACTTCTTGATTTGTTTCAGTGCGAATGACCACATGGACAATCGAAGCACTCACAAGATAAATGTATGCAGCAAATAACAGTGTGCTCAGGGCAATAAGCCCAAAACATATTTGTTTATGTATATTCTGTTGTGTATTACGCGATATTTTCATTATATTTCTCTATGGTTCTCAACTTTGCGCTACGTGCTCTTGGATTCTCGGCTTGTTCTTGAGATGATGGTTCAATTGGTTTTTTATGAACTAATATTCCTATTTGATCGCGTGCGAATTCCTTAAATGTATGTTTAACAATTCTGTCTTCAAGGCTGTGGAAAGATATGATAACCATTTTTCCACCTGGCTTAAGTACCTCCATTCCTTGTGAAAGAAGTTCTCTTAGTGCCGCAAATTCGTCATTAACTGCTATACGAAGTGCCTGGAATGTTTTTGTTGCAGGGTGTGTTTTCTTTCTCCGGTACGGTCCAGGTACTGCCTGAAACACAATCTCTGCAAGTTGCAAAGAAGATGTGATTTCATTCTCTTTACGTACTTCTACAATTTTTCGTGCTATACGCCGTGAGAAGTGTTCTTCTCCGTACGCGAAGATGACATTCGCTATATCTTCTTCGTCCCAATCATTGATAATGTCGTATGCAGTAAATAGATAGTCTTTAGGTGAGCCAAAGGTCATATGCAAAGGTTCGTCCTCCTTAAAGGAGAATCCTCGCTTTTCGCCTGAGGAACCATCAAACTGTTCCATTCGCCAACCTAAGTCAGCCAATATTGCATCAACAGAATCAATCTTGAGTTCTTCTAACACTTTTTTAATGTCGCGGAAATTACTGTGTACTAACTGTACGGTTGCTTCGTAATCACTGTGGAGGTGATCATTCGCAGCAATTGCAGTGATATCAGCGTCAGTGCCGATATACGTGCCAGTTTTTCCGATAATTGGAAGAATTTCCTCTGCGTGCCCACCACTACCCAATGTGCAATCAACAACAACTGAACCCTTTGAAAGGTTCAGTTGTTGAGTTGCTTCATGTTGTAAGACAGTAATGTGTCGCATGGCGATGGTATTACTGTGGCTTAATGTAGTAGATGGTTAGAAATCAATCATATGTGATAGATTTCTACAGGACGCCTATTTCTCCAAGTTTTTCAGCAAGCTGATCAGCCTCAGATTCAATACGACGTTTGTATTCTTCCCATTTCTTCTCATCCCAAATTTCTACACGATCATGGATTCCTGCAAGCGTGACTTTACCGTCAAGTCCTGCGAATTCCTTTAAAAAATCTGGAACGAGAATACGTCCAACATTATCTACCTCCACTTCAACCGCTCCTGAAAGGAAAAATCGATTAAAGCTTCTCGTATCCGATTGTCCCAGTGGCAACTGACCGATTTTCTCGGTAATCACCTGCCACTGTTTCAATGGATATACAAAGAGACAGTTATCAAGACCACGTGTGACAACAAGCTTTCTCCCAAGTTCCTTCCGCCACTTGGACGGCATGGACAGCCGTTTCTTAGGATCCAACGTATGCTTGTATTCGCCAATTAACATAATTTTAATAGTTGTGAGTTGGTTTGAAGACCGGCTGCAATCAGTGGAGTGATTACTGCAGGTATTCAAACCAACTCGTCCCCGTATGCTTCTTTCGAAGTATACCACTATCTCCCACCACATGCACATTGTATACCACTTCACCCCACCGTCCACCACAGTTATACACATCTCATCCCACTTACATTAAAAATACGCGAACTGATGCTCGCGTACCTAACTACTATATGTAGTTTATTTTTGAATTACGTTACCGGTACCGTTTACGTTTGTCTTCGTATTATCAGGTATAAAACCGATTACACGCGCTTGTTCTGGTATAACCCTTGAAACAGGATCACTCATCCCAAGCTCAACTGTTATATGCCCCTTTAAAGACATCGTCACCCCTGTACAGGGGATAAAATCACTTGGTGGATCTCTCAACATTTCTATCTCCTTAATTTGTGTTGTGAAAGTCGTATGAAATAACTCACTGGCGGATAAAAAAGTTACAAATTATCTTTGAGCACCATACAATCTCTCATCTGGTTTTGCATATGCTATTACTTTATCAAAATGTTCTGGGGTAAAATCAGGCCAAAGTATTTCAGTGGAAACACAAAGAGACTGTATGGACTGGTATGGTAAAAATCCAGATGACCTCCATATTGAAAGTCCATCCTTTGGTGTAGGCATACCAGTACGAATAACAATATCCGGATCAGAGATGCCTGCAGTATCCAAAACGGCAAAGATAGTTTCTTTCGATACTTCTAAATCATTAATTTTAACCTTCTTCACGGCTCGAACAAGTTCATCGACACCTCCATAGTTCAAAGCAATTTGTAGTTTCATCCCTGTATTCCCATAAGTTTTTTCCTCAAGGATACCCATTACTTTTTGCAGTTGCTCAGGCAATGCAAATCTATTACCAATAAACGAGACTTGTACATTTTTCTCAACCAACTCATCAGTCTCTTTAATGATAAATCTATTAAATAAAGACATCAACGCATTTACCTCTTTTTCACTCCGCTTCCAGTTATCCGTAGAGTAACCCCAAATAGTAAGAGCTTCTATGCTCACATCATTTGCATGTGAAATAATATTCTTCACCTGTTTTGCTCCTGCAATATGTCCTTTTATACGTGAGAGACCTTGCTGTGTTGCCCAGCGGCCATTCCCATCCATTATAATTCCAATATGTAAATTTCTCTTTTTTATTATCATAGTATATTGACTGATAAAACTACCTCTCCAGGACGAATGTTACAAAACAAACCACACGGGTCACTGGGTGCCCTAGCAGTTTGTTTGTCTTTATATAGTATTCGTTTTTATACCTCCCGAAGCCGTGTAAGAATAAAATCTTTTTCTAGTGTACTCAAGAACCATCCCATTTTTGGACCACTCTCCTTCCCTAAAAATACAATGTATAACGCTGCGAAGAATTCTTTTGGTGATAGGCCTGATTCTTCTTTAATCTCATGAGTAAGCTCATGAATTACCTGTCCATCGGTACTGTCGATAGCTTCGAGCTTATCTGCAAAGATGTGCAGTGCATTCTTTTGCTCTTCTGTGAGTGTGCTCACCAACGCAGGAAGTTCTTCTTGTAGTGTAAAAATAAACTTATCATCTGCATAATCGGCAAGCCACTTTTTTGCATACACCGCACGCATATCAATTTCTTTCTTATCTTCATCGGTAAGTTCAGACCCTTTCATTTTCTCTACTTCTTCATAGAGGTTCATGTGTGGCATCTGTACAAAAAACGCAATTTGTGAGAAGCGTGGCAAAAACCGCTGTTGCATGTTCTTCCGTTCCTCCGGCAAATGGGAAAATATAAACACCTGTGAATCATCATCCACTATCCCACTCCAAGTTTTTTCTGCTAAGCGGTCATACGTATCAAATAGAATAGGAATTGCATCGCCTTCTGGGTCGAAATCTATCTGGCGATTAATTGGTGTCTTTAGAAGCAATAAACGAAGTACCTGTACTGGCAACAATTCCACCATCTCTTTAGCAGTCGCTGCATTCCCTTTAGAGGAAGACATTTTCTTTCCACCTACAAGAAAAAACTCATTGAACACTCCATATGGTGGCTCATGGTTAAGTACTTCTCTAGAGATTGCTTCTGCAACCTGTCGCGCTCCACCCTTGGAATAGTGATCCTTCCCAGCACCTTCAAAATGCACTCCCTTGGCTTGAAATTTCGCGGCCCACTCTGGCTTCCATGGAAGTGTTGCATTGCCGTCAAATGGCGAAACCGAGCCTTCATGGCCACATCCTTCAGCCCATGCAATAGTGTCCGATGAGCACGTATACGAAACCTTTTCTCCGTCCCATGCAGTAATTTTAGTTGAACTAAGTTTTCCACAATTTTCACAAATAACATTCAGTGGATACCAATCGGCTGAACGTTCACTTCCAGAAATTTCTTTATAAATCTTATGAACGATTTCTTTTTTATCTAACACTTGTCGAATCGAGTCGTTCATTGCTCCAGACTTATACAGCTCAGTCGCCTTATAGACGCTAGCCCCAAAACCTATCGCATCTACCACCTGCACATACTCCTGTCCATATAAATCAGCAAAGTTGTCGTAACCAGGTTCTGGAGACGGAATACTACAAAGTGGCATACCCATATATGGTAAGTACGTCGCTTCATCAAGATACCCAGGGATGCCATCCATCGGGTCAAAGTCATTAATCTCAAAATAAAACTCTACATGCACCCCTCGTGATTTCAGAATATCAGCAACAATAGCGTGTAGAGCTGCACTACGCAGTGACCCAACATGCACCTTCCCTGATGCTGTCTTTTCGTCACGCACAACAATAGGCTCACCGGAGTCAATGACGTCCTGATACCTTCGTACTACTTCATCTGCTATTTTATCTGCCCAAAACATAGTGGTGCTATTCTAGCTCTAATTGGTCATTTTGCAAAGAAAAAACATTCAGACTAGCTGAATGTTTTTTCTTTCTCACCTTCGTGTAATCTAAGAGATTTTCAATAGTTTGTATTTTTGTTTTCCTGCTGGAGTTTCAAAATCAATCTCATCTCCCTTCTCCTTTCCCATAAGGGCTTCCCCAAGCGGTGAAAGATAGGATAGTTTTTTATCTTGAATATTTGCCTCTTCAGTTCCTACAATTGTGTAGCATATATTTCCCTTCTCTCCATTTTTCTGGATACACACTTCATTTCCCAGACCTACTACATCAGATTTATCTGAAGTAACAATTTTTGCTTCCTTAATCACTTGCTCAAGGTGTGCAATTCTTTCTTCAATAGCTGCCTGCATATCGCGTGCTTCTTGGTATTCTGCATTTTCAGAAAGGTCACCCAAACTTCGCGCATACTCAAGTGATTCAGCGACTTCTTTTCGCCGTACTGTTTTTAGATTTTCTAATTCTATTTTCAATTCTGCGAATTTTTCTTTCGTTAGATATGCTTGTGTGTCATTCATACTTAAATTTGTTTCGCTCATTATACTCGGAAAAAGTAGCTGGTCAAACAGGTGAGTTTTCCACAGTTTGAATATCTGCTTGATTCTCGGTGTCTACTGGCTCAATACCTAAATATTCTGGTGTATTTTCCTCCATCCACTCCACCACATTCCCCATAATAGTTGTTGCACCAAGAGTGTTACTACGAGGTGCCTTATCCATCATCAAAATAAAAGAATATTGAGGATCTTCGTATGGGAAAAAACCAGCTGCCCATGAATTAACAAACTTATTATTAGCACCAATTTCTGCAGTACCAGATTTGGCTGCAATATCAATTGCCTGCCGTCCAAGAGCCCGGGCGGTTCCCCCAGGATAGTTTGTAGTCATATGCATACCCTCGGTCACCACCTTCAGACTTTCTGGATTTAATGGCTTGAATTCAGATTCTTTTTCTTGACCTTTTATTACATGTGGGACCAGAAACTCCCCACCGTTAGCAAGTGCGCCGTACGCAACAAGCATTTGCAGTGGGGTCACCTGCCAACCAAACTGCCCAATTGAAGTTTGATACGTGTTACCTAAACGCCATGGCTCATCAAAAGTTTCTTCTTTCCACTCGGGTGACGGTACTACACCTTTTTGTTCATTTGCCAGTGTAATGCCAGTTTTTTTACCAAAACCAAAAAAGTCATAATATTCATCCATCTTTTCTATACCCAGCCCTTTCTGATCTCCAAACCCGCCACTTATGTAATAGAAATACACATTAGAGGAAAAGGCAATCGCCTCACGCATAGTCATCGGTCCATGAGCTCTCCAGTCAGTAAATCGCGTTGGATTACCTGGATCCCATGGGTTAGGAATCACAATTTCACCCGTACTGGTAATGATCTTCATCGGATCAATAATGTCTTCTTCAAGTGCCGCATATGCTAAGAAAGGTTTTATTATAGAGCCAGGTGTATATACCCCAGCAAAAACTTTATTCAAAAAAGGAAATTGGGGGTTTGTATTGTACTGAGCAATCAGTTCCACGTCATCTCCGTCAGCCATGACTTCCGGGTCATAGGATGGGTAACTTGTCATAGCAAGAATCTCACCAGTATGTACGTCCATAATTGCAGCTGCGCCGCTACGAAAACCTGCTTGGGTCGTCGAGGTTGCAATGATGTCGTACATGGCTTCAGATAGGCGTACATCCAATGAGAGAGCAAGCTCGGACCCCGGTACAGCATTCTCTACAACATGTTCACCGATAGTTTCACCCAGCGCATCAGTTTCTACAAATTGTCGTCCATTTACACCACTAAGTGAGGTATTAAATGAAGATTCGACACCATTACGCCCTACATATTCAGTTCTATAATAAAATCCTTTTTTATCTTTCAAAGGATAACTCACATATCCTATAAGCTGTCCCAGTCCTTTTCGATCAGTATACGCCCGTACAGGAAAAGAATAGTCTCCACTGACATCGGGTTCATTCCACGCTAGCAACTCACCATTTTTATCATACACAACTCCTCTTTCAGCAATAATAATAGTTTTATCAAAACTATTATTTTCACTTATACTTCGAAACTCATCACCGTGGGTAATTTGTAATGCAAACATTTTGCTTAGAAACCATAATGCTATAAGTACAAAAATAACCGCAACTACTCCTACATTGTACCGAGTAATTGGCAACTCCATTTTCCCCTCCATCCTCCCTTGATTAAACAAGGGAAGATTTGAAGCATCGAGAAAAATCTCTTCAAAAGCAACTTCTTTCTTTTTAGTTCGTTTCCAAAACATTAGTTACTGATTGTACACCCAAATATGAGGTTTTGCCCATTGCACAATATAAAGTCCCGCTGCGGTAATTATCGTGTATATGTAGTAACCACCACTTGCATAACCAAAATATGCATCAATTGCCAGGGCCAAAAAAATAATTTCAACCCCCGTATATACAATGATATACAGCGCAGCTCCTAAGATAAAAAGCCACACTGGGCCACTAAGACCAATAAAAATAAGTATCAAAAATAAAAGTATTCTATAAATATTATTCTTCATATTATTATTCAGTACTCATACTTGTCGTACCTAATTCTGTGTCGACTAAAACATCATCAGGAACTGGTATCGTGAGCACTGTGGATTTAATCTCAGTAAGTATCTCTTGAGCCTCTTCAAAGGAAACACTCTGTATAGGAGTTTTTCCTACAGACACCAGGCGAATGCTCCCTATAGGTATTTTTGGGGATACATACCCGTACTGTTCAGGTCGTGTAGCTTCAGACTGGACAAAGCTTACCTCCCCGTAGACTCCAGAGGTAATGGAAGGCAGTACCACCAAATCACCTTCAGACAAGCCTATTCCTTGAGGAACTCCAACACGAAGTTGTCCGCCACCCATTCCTACTGCGTTTGTATAAATATCTGGTCCAATAATGTACACCGTTGCTTTAAAGCCAGGTGTAGTCACTAATTCAACCAACGCTGTGTGTGCAGTAGCATTTTTAACTATTCCTATCACAGTACTATTCCCTATATACACAGGAGCCCCAGTAATCACTCCATCACTCAAGCCCTGGTCAAGCATGAGTGAATCATAGGGCAATACTCCTGGGCGACCAATAACGCCCGCAAGGATTCTTTCTTCTCCATTGTCAGAAAGAAGGCTCCGTAACTCTCGGTTTTCTTTAGCTAACGAATTGAGTGTAAAAGTATTACCACTTGATGCTGCAATTTCTGATCGTAAATCCATTATTTCATCAACTAATTCTGACCGATTACGAAAATACTGTGGGAGGCTATTTCCTGATTGGGTCACCCATGTCTTGGTGATATTCACCGGTGCAACAACAACAGACACAAGTACATTAAGTACTTTTGGCGCAAGAAAAAGCAACACTATAGACACCAAGGTCACTACAGCAATACGAAT
>Ga0316189_10000311_pt1 | contig 48159 bp, 30 predicted proteins | sample LowCovwburrow_MG_FD_204930 | JGI IMG/M metagenome (GOLD analysis project Ga0316189, IMG submission 204930) | Coastal sediment microbial communities from Maine, United States - Lowes Cove worm burrow | ecosystem: Environmental > Aquatic > Marine > Coastal > Sediment | place: USA: Maine... | reverse complement strand
GATCAGGGGTGGGTCTACGACTGTCGGTACGGCAGCGCATCCGGATCGTTCTTGTGGCGCGTGTTCCCCGAGGACATGCAACCCAACGCGCGCTACAACATCGAGTTGCTCGAGACCGCGCCCGGGCACGAGGACGACGTCTCAGACAAGTCCCACATCTTCCCGACCGACGGCAGTGATCTCTACATCGGGATCGAAGACCAGTACATGAAGATGCGGGTCGTCGTGGTGCCGCTGTACCACGACGTTGGGGCGGACTGTCCCGAGGCACCCGACCTCAATGAGGAGTTCGGCGTCGACTTCCGAGGTGAGCCCCGCACCGTAGCCAACTACTTCGGGGAGCGTTTGCTCGCCCACAACCCCGTCGATGAGGTCGAGATCATCGTCCACGATGTTGTGAACTTTACGGGCGATATGCAGACGTTCCAGCCGGCGTCGATGCTGCAGCAACTACGCTTCGAGGAGGGCGCGCCGCCCGAGTACTTCTACTATGGCGTCGGACGACCGTGCCAAGGTGGGCCCGACTTCGCAGGCATCGCTTCGTTGGGTGGGCCGACGAAGGGCCAGGCGGGCAGCCGGATCGGCTGGGGTGTGTACTACAGCAATGTTGGGACCACCGCCGACACGTTTGTGCACGAGATTGGGCACGAGCAAGGCCGGTCGCACATTGCGTGCAACGGGCAAGAAGCGGGTGTCGACGCGAGCTACCCCGACCATCCCGACGGTGACACGGAGTCCTTCGGCATGGATGCGGTCGCCGATCCGATGTCGATCAAGCCGCAGTCCGCACATGACTACATGACCTACTGTGGCAGCACATGGGTCAGCGAGTGGGCGTGGAACAAGGTGTTCCCGTGGATCGCCGAGATCAGCAGCTGGGAGCTCGAGAGCGCGCCGCAGGATTCACCCGGTCGTCAGGCCCGCGTGATGTACGGGTCGGTGGACAGTGAAGGGCAGGTTCACAACACGTTCGTCGTGGACGGCTGGATCGATGATGACCAGCTCAGCAGCGAGGCCTCGGTTCGCTTCGGGCGCGGTGGTGCACTCGTCGCCGAGCAGCCCGCCAAGTGGAGCCAGTGGGAGCACACCGACGGCTACAACTTCCAAGTTGAGGTCCCTGCGGACTTCGAGACGATCGAGACGCTCGAGTTGGAGTCGCCGACGTTCCACATCGAACTCGATCGCGGTGCGGTCGAAACGATCGCGGCCGTGGACTTCACGCTGAAGTAGGCCGCGTGGCCAGTCGGACAAAACGACTGGCCGGAAGCGGTGGCTTTGGTCGGAGCGCAGAACGCCCGAGGTCGGGGGCCTAGACGCCCGACAGCGGGTCGCGTGACTTCTTGAGGCCGAGGTCGCGTGCGCTGCTCTTCTTCGCGGGCTTGCGACTGCCGTGGTTGTTGGGGCGATTCGACTTTCCGCTGGGTCTCGGCGTGAGCTGGTTGATCTCGGTGCCAGGCGTGCGGTCGGCGTCGCCGCCCTTGGCCACGACCGGCTCCTGCGTGTCCTCGGGGACCTCAGCTGCCGTGATGACCTTGGCCTCTTGTGGGGTCTTGTCGACCACGGGCGCGGGCTCTTTGGTTCCGCCCATCGCATAGAACGCGCCGCCGCCGATGCCCGCCAGGAGCAGGACGCCGATGGCGATCGCGGGGAGCTTGCTCTTGGGCTCGTAGTCGTCGGCGTAGTCGTCCATCGTCATGGGCTGGCCCATGCCGGGAGAATCAAAGGACTGGGGCGCGGCTACGGGGGCCGCGGCCATTTGCGGCGCGGGGGCGCCGAACGGTGAGGATGGCGCCGGGACGGGGGCGGCTACAGGTGCCGCCGCCACCGCAGGACTTGGAGCTGCGCCCTCGGGGTCAGCGTCGTCTGCAACGGACTCCAGCGCCTCGGTGAGCGTGGCGACTTCTTCGTCGATCTCTGCGAGCCGGTCCTGCTGACCTGCGGCTTCCGCTTGTTCGCGGTCGGCCTGCAGTTGTTCGAGGCGGGCAAAGGTGTTCTCGATCCAAACCTGTTGTTCGGCAGTCATCTTCGGGTCGTCGATCTCGGGGTCGGGGAAAGGGAGTGGCCGCAGGGCAGAGCAGCCCAGCCAGTCACACTCTTATCACGCCGCCTTCGTGCTCAGATAGAGGCGCACTGGCGTGCATGGGTAGACGTCTGGAACGGCGAGAAGTTTCCGAACTGTCCTACAACGCCCGGTCCGCTCGCCCGGCGGATGCTTGGCGTGGCTGCCTCGCGCTTGGTCGGATCCGGTCGGAGAGATCGCCCGCTCGGAATCGGTGTCGGTGTCGGTGCATGGTTGGCGTGGGTGCTTACGCGGGCTACGCGGCTCGGATCGCGCAGCGATTGCCGCGACGGCGTGGGTGGTTTCGTGTCGGGATGGGTAGGCCTGCGCCACTCAGTGGGCACTGGCGCGGACGTGCGCCGCTTCGCTCGCCGCGGTGAGCGCTGGCTGGTATCACAATGGCATGTCGGAGCCGGTGGATGATGGTGCGACCAAGGCCGACGCCGCGGCCAAGCCCGAAGGCAAGGCCGGCGTGGGTGATCGCGCGGGCGATCAGGCAGGTCGGGACACCGCAGACAATGCGGCGGATGACGACGAGGGCGGCAAGGGCGAAAACGACGACGACGGATCCCGCGAGGACCCAGGTGACGAGGACCCAGGTGATGCCGAAGCGGGTGACGACGAAGCGGGTGTCGACCAAACCGGTGATGGCGAACCGGGTGATGACGAGGCGGATGATGACCCCGCCAAAGACAACGCGGCCGATGACCCCGCCCAGGACGATGCGGCAAAAGAAGACGCCGCCGACGCGGACGGGGATGCCATTGGAAGCAAGCCGGACGACGACGATGCGCCCAAGAAGGCGTCGCGCCTGTGGTGGTTGCTCCCGGCGGCTGTGATCCTCGAGTTTTGGATCTATGGCCACAACGGCACGATCGAGGTGTGCGTGGGCAAGGAGGGGCAGACGGACTTCAGCCTGATCGGATCCGAGCGGACCGACGACAACCGCTGGAGCTTTCCCCGCTGTGAGACCCGCCTCAACCTTGGGCTCCAGAGCGAATTCGACGCCCAAGCCGCCGATGCCAAAAAGATCGCCTGCCGTGGGGCGACCCTGTTCAAGAATCGGGGGGAGGCGTCCCAATGCGAAGCCTCCGAAGATGGCTGGACGGAGCGCGTGGACGGGCAGTTTTGCCCACCCTGGGACCCAAACTACTACGAGCATCTCTTCTGGTTCTTGAAATAGCTGGGCTGGTTGTCGTGGGTCGACCCACGCGGTTTCGCGCCTTATCCTCGCCCGCAGCACCGGATGGCTGACCACGGAACGACGCTCGACGGCGATTCGCCGGGCGAGGCGGAACTCGGAGCCACCGATGGTGGGCACGGGTCGGGCTCGGAGCGAGAGCACTTTGCTGCTCGCTACCCGCCCGGTACGCAGGTCGGACGCTACGTCGTGCTCGATCAGATCGGTGCGGGTGCGATGGGGGTTGTGCTCGCCAGCTACGACCCGGACCTGAACCGAAAAGTTGCTCTCAAGTTGCTCGTGCCGCGATCCGGCCGGTCGGCCGGTCCGTCGCAAAGCACGCGCTTGCTGCGGGAGGCGCAGGCCATCGCCCGCCTGTCGCACCCCAACGTTGTCAACGTGTACGAAGTCGGCCGTCACGACGACGCGGTCTTTCTCGCGATGGAGTTCGTCGATGGTGTGCCGCTGACCCAGTGGTTGGGGCAGCCGGGGCGGTCTCTCGTCGAGGTTCTGCGGGTGTTTGCGCAGGCCGGCCAGGGGCTTCAGGCTGCGCACGCCGCGGGGTTGGTGCACCGCGACTTCAAGCCCGACAACGTGTTGGTCAGCGAGGACGGGCGCGCGCGTGTGTTGGACTTCGGACTCGCCCGCGCCGACCCAGCCCGATACTCGGGCTCCGTCGAGCCGAAGCTCCTCGAGTCGCAGTCGGTCTCGGCGAGTCTGCGTCGCCGTCAACCGCTCGCGCCGGCCGAAGATCTGCCGGAGTCCAAGCAGGCCAACCCCGAACGTGGGGTCGTCGATCCTCCAGTGATGGGAGACGGTGTCCCGACGGCACGTGTCTGGGCAGACTCCGATGTGCTCAACACGTCGCTGACGCGGGATGACACCGTCGTCGGCACGCCCGGCTTCATGGCACCCGAGCAGCACTCGGGCGACCCGCCCGATGCCCGCAGCGACCAGTACAGCTTCTGCGTCGCGCTGTATTCCGCGCTGTATCAGCAGCCGCCGTTCGCCGGGCGGACGTTGCGACAGCTCGCAGCGGCCAAGCACGCGGGCAATGTTGCACCGATACCCAAGGGGTCGACGGTGCCGCTGTGGGTCGAGGAGGCCGTCTTGCGTGGGCTGTTCGCAGACCCGCGCAGGCGCTGGCCAACGATGCAGGCGCTTGTCGCGACGCTGTCGCACGAGCCACGGGCCAAGCGCGGACGCTGGACCACGATCGCGGGCAGTGCGGCTCTGCTCGCCGTCATCATGGCAGGGGTCGGGTACCAGCAAGGGACCGCAGAGCGCCCCTGCCAAGGGAGCGCTGCGCATACCGACGAGGTGTGGAGCGAGACCGACCGCGGTCAGATCTCCAGCGCGATTGCAGCCACAGGTCTTCCGTTTGCCGATCACACCCGCGGGGAGATCGAGCAGGGCTTGGACGACTACGCGCTGCGATGGCAGGAGGCTCATCGCGATGCGTGCGAAGCCACCAGCGTGCGCGGCGAGCAGTCCGGCGGGATGCTCGATCGTCGCATGGCCTGCCTTCAGCAGCGGCTGGACGCCATGGAGGCGTTTGTCGATATCATGGCGGTGGCAGACGATGCGGTCGTGGGCCAGGCGGTGCAAGCCATGGCGGCCCTGCCGGGCGTTGCGGCGTGCGACGACACGGACCGCCTGACCGAGCGTGTCGCGCTGCCTGCCGACGATGCGACGCGACGCATTGTCGCCACCGTCGAGGCCAAGCTCGCGCAGGCCAAAGTGCTTCGCAGTGCAGGGAAGGCGAGCGATGCGCTCGAGCTGGCCCGGCAAGCGCTCAGAGAAGCTCAGGCCACCGACTACCGTCCCGTGGTCGCCGCCGCGTCCGAGCAGGTGGGCGTGCTTTTGGAGGCGACGGGGGAGTACGTAGCGGCTGAGGCTCCGCTGCAGTCGGCGATGTTGATGGCGTTGCGTGTTGGTGACACCGAGCGTGCCGCGTCCGCTGCGACGACGTTGGCTTCGGTGGTTGGGGACCGCCTCGCGCGCTACGACGCCGGCCTGTTGTGGGGGGCCCAAGCGGAGGCGCTCCTGGAGCGGGTGGGCGACGACGGTCTGGCGCGCGCCCGCCTCGACAATGTGATCGGCAATGTTCTGTACCGCCAGGGCGACACCGAGGGGGCGCGGGCTCGGTACGGCTCTGCCTTGGCTGGGCGGGAGCGGATCTCCGGGGCCCACGATGCTCAGCTGGGCCTCGAGCTCATCAACTTCGGCAACGTGCAGCTGGCCGACGACGACTACGAAGGCGCGCTGGCGACGTTCGCCCGTTCACAACGGATCATTGCGACGGCCTTGGGCGAAGGGCACCCCAAAGTCATGTTCGCCGTGCTGAGCAGTGGGGTCGTGCACCAGGAACAAGGCCACTTCGCCGAGGCGCGGGAACGATTCGCGACCGCGCTCCCCGTGATGGCCCGCGCAATGGGGGACAAACATCCCTTTGTCGCCGTTGCTGCGCTCAACCTGGGCAACGCCCAGCTCGAGCTCGGAGACCTCGACGGAGCGCTGGCCTCGCTCGCGCAGGCCGAGGCGATTTATCGGGCGGCGTTTGGGCCCCAGCATCCGGACATGGCTCAGGTTGCTGTCGCGCGGGCCAAGGTGCTCATCCAGCGCAAAGACGACGCGGCTGCGCGCGCCGATCTCAACACCGCCTTGCAGATCCGCTCCACGGGTCTTGGACACGATCACGTCAGTGTGGGCGAGGTCCTGCTCGAGTTGGGCAAGATGGACCGCCGTGAGGGCGACCTCGGTGCGGCGGTTCAGCGGATTCAGGAGTCGACCGCCATCTTCGAGGCGGCGGACGCACCCAACGAGGTTCGGGCGGCCGCCCACGCCGCTGCGAGCGAGGCCATGTGGGACGCTGGGGAGCCTGCCTCCGCCGCACGGAGCGAGGCGGAGTTTGCACTCGAGCTGCTTCGCGGACTCGGGCCCTCTGTCGACGAGCAGCGCGCGAGTCTTCGTGCCTGGCTTTTGGCGCACCCGGTCGATGCCGCCCGCGCCCCCGTCAAGGGCGCCGACGACGACTAGCGCGAGTCCGTTGCTTAGGGCCGGATGCCCCTAGAACTTGGCGGACAGGGCGGCGCCTGCGAAACGCGGCGCCACGACGGGTGCGATGCCGAAGCCGGTGGAGCTCGCCTGCTTCTTCTTCTTGAGCCCGATCACGATGAGCGCCGCGCCGACGCCCAGCCCGACCAGGGAGATGGCCAAGCCGCTGATCATCATTGCGTTGGCCCGTTGGCCTCGCGCCGTGGCGGCGTCCTCTTCGTCGCTATCGGTCGCGTTGTTGAAGTCGTCCTCGGCTTGGGGCCCGATGATCGCACCCGCGATGCCAAGGCCGAGCATGCCGACGCCGATCGATCCTGCAACCGCACCACCGATGATGAGGCCCGTGCCCGCGTCGCTCGGCTGCGGTGGCGGAGGCGGGGGGAGCGGGCCGTCGTCAGCCCCGTCCTCCCCAGATTCATCGTCCCCGGAGTCCTCTTCGGCGGGGCCGTCGTCCGCGGAATCGTCTCCGGCAGTGTCCACATCGCTCAGGAGCTGCTCGAGTTCGTCACCCTTTTCTTGGACGGCGGCGCTTACCGCTGCGAGGTCGCCGTAGGCGCGGCGGAATCCCGTGTAGTACTCGTCGAGAGTCTTCTTGCCCGAGCGAAGCAGCTCGACGTCTTTGCTGCCATCGCCCTTGCGCGTGCGGTTGTACGCGTCGATGTCGGCCTGCAAGACGTTGAGCAGCACCATCTCTCGCGTGGCCTTGTTGGCCTGGCTCTCCGACAAGCCGTTGAGCAGCCGGGTCCAAGCGTCCGCGGCGGCCGCGAACTCGCCGTTGTCGTATTTTTCTTGGCCTTCAACGTACAGCCGCTCGATCTCCGAGGGCGGGATCTCGGGCCCGGCGCGCATGGAGAGGCTAACGCTCGGCAGCGGGGTGACTTCGGTCCCGGCGTACACCGACGTGGTTAGCGTGAGCGCGACGGCACCGGCGAGGGAGCGCGTGAGAGGCGAGAACGAACGAGGCAGGCCCGAGGGCATGGGCGCAGTTTCTCCGCGGATGGCGGCCGCGTCAAACCGCGCGCATTTGGCGAGTCAGGGCAGGCTCAGAGGCCCCCTGGTCGCCTAGACGGGTAGCGCCAGGCGGGCCGCGGCTGAAGGATCAAGACGACACAGCTGCTCAAATGGGGCGTTCGCGGCCGGATCGGGCGGCGTGTTGGGCTTGGTCGACGCCCGAATGGCGCGGACCAAGCCGGCAAAACACCGTGCGGCCATTTTGGGCTCCCACTCGGCGATGCCGAGCGCATCGATCTCGTTGCGGAGCGATTCGAAGATCCCCCGGGCCAGACGCGGTTGCTTGCCCGACAAGCACATCTCGGCGAGATCCAGCCGGCGGGTGAAGCGATGCCGTGGCTGTGTGGCTGCCTCGACGCTGGCCTGCGCCAGCTTGAGGGCGTCGGCCGCCTTGCCCGCGCCCAGCAGCGCCCGGGCCTTTGCCATCTCGGCCGGGTCGGCCCCGTCGTCGGCGCCCGCACCACCCCCATCACCGCCAGCGCCAGGCGACGTCGCGACGGTCTTGGCGATCCAATCACGGGTGGCATCGTCGGCGAACGGGGAGCCGTCGCCGGCCGAGAGATCGGGCCAGGTGGGCATCCGGCGGAGCACGGACCCGAGCTCTCCGGCCATCGCCGCGATCGCGTCCTTGTGGCCGAGGCCCTCGAGGGCTTGGCCGGTCAAGCGATGCAGGTCCAGCGAAAAGCGGAACATCATCAGCGCGGACTCGGTCTCTTCGATCAGCGCCGCCCACTTACCGCTGTTGGCGATCAGCTCGAACTGCTGGCGACGGTTCGCCGGGAGCGGCGGGACTTTGGTCTTGCCTCCGGCGTCGCCAGGGGGCGGGGCATCCAGGTGCAGGTACAGCCCAGTGCGTAGGAGCCGGTAGGCCGACGGGCTGGAAATCTGGGCGTTGCGGAGCAGGCCTGCGGCCTTGATCATCGAGCGCCCAGTCTCCTGTAGGAACTTGGTGACCTCCTCGGCCGATCCCACATCGGCGCTTGGTGGCATCGCGCCAGGGCTTGCCGCGGCTGGGCGGGGAGCCGCCGGAGTTGGGGCCGCCTGCGGGGTCGGCGTGGGCGGAGGCTTGGGCGGTGGTGGAGCCTCTTTTTTGGGCTCCGGCACCGACATTAGCAGTCGCTGAACACGCTCCTGGAGCGGGCGGAAGCTGGGCGCGTGATCCTCGAGCGCCTCGCGGATCGTGGCGGTCACGGCTTTGAGCAGAATCTCGGCCGTCTTGAGGGGGAGCCGGTCCTTTTGTGTGGCCTTGTACGGCTCGAGGACGCGCTCGAGCTGGGCGGTCAGCCAACCGATCGCGGCGCCTTGGCCCTTCTCGCGTTTGGGCCAGCGCCCGGTCGGGAACTTCTCGAACAGTCCGATGACAACCGCCAGCCCGACTGCGAGGCCGTCGAGACCACCCGCCTCCCACTTCGAGAACGCCAGGTAGGCGACCGCGAGTGCGTCCTTGGACTTGCTCTTGAGGACGGTGCTCGCGTTCTCGCTGACGGCGAGCCAGTCGACCTCTTCCCCGGCGGCGGACTCGAGCTTCGCGACCTCGGCGCGCATGGCCTCGTACTCGGGCTCGTAGCGCGAGTCGACGCCGGTCGGGGCGTCATCGGAGATCGGGGCCAACCACGCGGCGGCGGCCTCGCGGGCCTTGGCGTCGGGCGCCGCCTCCGGCTCTTTGGCAGGCGCGGCGGGCGGAGTCGCGGCAGCCGGTGCCTGAGGCGGGGCGTCTGCGGCTGGCGGCTGCGGCGCAGCGTCCGCTGCGGGCGGGCTCGGGGGCTGGGGCGGCGCCCCACCTTCGGCGGGGGGGCTCGCGGCCGGGGGCTGGGGCGGTGCCGCGGCAGGGGAAGCCTCGGCGGGTGGGGCAGGGGGTGCCGCCTCCGCCTTGGGGATCTTCATGTCCATCCGCTGGAGCATCTGCGAGACGGGCGTGAGCCCGGGGGTCGCGTCGCCCATCTTCTCGCGGGCGACGGACGACAACGCCTTGAAGGCTTCGGTCGTGGCGTCCAGGGCCGGCCGGTCTGCGGGGCTGAGCGGAAGCCGGGTCAGCGCGTTCTCGAGGCGCGAGATGAGCCAGTCCATGGCGTTGGTCCGCGCCCGCATGCGCTTGAGTGGCGGGAACATCGGCTCCCAAAAATCAGCCAGGAGTCCACGCATGAGCTCAAAACCCGTGGCCAAGCCGTTGAGCCCATCGGTTTGCATGGACCCGTACGCAAAGAACGATGCGACAAGCAGATCCTTGGTCGTCTCGGTGAGCAGCGAGCGCGAGGTCGAGATGACCATGGGCCAGTCCACCTCGCCCCCGGTCATCGATTCGAGCTTTGCAACCTCAGCCCGCAGCGCTTCATGCCGCGCATCGTACTGAGCGTTCTCGCCGCCCGGCTTGTCGCCGGGGATGGGTTGGAGCATCGCCGCTACACGCTCTCGAAGCTCCGCCGCTTGCGTCATGGCGGTCATGCTACCCGGCCGGGGCCGGTCAAGCACAGTCCTGTAGAGGCATCCCCGGATTGGGGAGCGGTCGCTGGACGCAGCGGGGCAGGGCGTCGTACACCCAAATCATGCAAATCGAGCTGGCCGACCAGGTGCACATCATCACCGGAGCCGGGCGCGGCATCGGGCTCGCCACTGCACAGATGGTAGCCCAAAGCGGTGGAACGCCGGTTTTGGTGGCCCGCACCGAGTCCGAGATCACCGCGGCTGCCGACGCGCTGGTCGCCGCGGGGCACAAGGCCGAGCCGTTCGCCGCCGACCTGTCCGACGAGGGGCAGTGCGCAGCGCTCGTGAAGCACGTCGTGGCGACGTATGGCCGGGTCGATGGACTCATCAACAACGCGGGCGGCCCCAATGTGGTCGCGAACCTCGTGATGTCCAAAGAGCCGGATTGGCGCAGTGCGTTCGACCTGAACGTGTTTGCCGTCATGCGTCTGACCAAGCTCTGCATCCGCCAGATGATCCGGGCCAAGCGCGGCCGGATCGTCACCATCTCGTCGGTGGCAGGCAAGATTGGTGCGGCCTACACGGCGTCCTACTCGGCGTCCAAAGGGGCCGTCGACGCGTTCATGCGCTCCGTCGCGCGCGAGGTCGCCAAGGTTGGCATCACGGCAAACGCGGTCTGCCCGTGGCATGTCGATACCCAGCGTCTACGCGACTCGATGGAGAAGCGTGGAAAGCTGTTTGGCAAGACGGGCGAGGCGTACTTTGCTGAGATCGCCGCGACGAATCCGCAAAACAGGATCCTCGATGTGGATGAAGTCGCAGCGACCGTGATGTTCTTGTTGTCCGAGCAGGCGCGCGGGATCAATGGGCAGGCGATCAACGTCTGCGGCGGCATGGTCATGGGAGTCTGACCTCGCGGCGGCAACCAACGGCGAAGGCCCGAACGCAGCGAGTGCATCCGGGCCTTGAGCCTTTGTCCAGCGCCGCGAGGACGCCGCGTTGTCTCAGCTCTTGTCGAGCTTACCGACGAGCGACAGCTCGAAGCTGGCGCCCATGTACTTGAAGTGTGGGCGAACCTTCAGGCCGCAGCGATACCAGCCGGGTTGGCCGGGCACTTCGTCGACGCTGATCTTCGCGGCGCGAAGCGGCTTGCGTGAGCGCACCGCGGGGGCCGGGTTTTCCATGTCGGCGACGTACTGGCGGATCCAGTTGTTGAGCTCGCGCTCCAAGTCGCCGCGCTCCTTCCAGCTACCGATCTGCTCGCGCTGCATCACCTTGAGGTAGTGCGAGAGGCGCGAAACGATGAACATGTAGGGAAGCTGCGTGCCGAGCCGGTAGTTGAGCTCGGACTCCTTGCCCTCGGGTGTGTCGGCGAAGATTTTTGGCTTCTGACACGAGTTGGCGGAGAAGAACGCGGCGTTGTCGCTGCCCTTGCGATAGACGAGGCCGATGAAGCCCTGCTCGGACAGCTCGTACTCGCGACGCTCGGTCAGCTGAATCTCCGTCGGGATCTTCGTCTGAATCTCACCCATGGCTGGGTACTGATGCAGCGGGAGATCCTCGACCGCACCGCCGGACTGCGGCCCGATGATGTTGGGACACCAGCGGAACTTCGCAAACGAGTCGGCGACCTTCGTGGTCATCGCGATGGAGGAGTGACCCCACAGGTAGCGATCGTGATGGCCGGTGACCTCCTCGGTGAAGTTGAACGACTTCACGGGGATGGTCTTTTCGCCGTACGGGAGGCGGAGCAAGAACCGCGGGCAGCACAGGCCGACGTAGCGGCTGTCGTCGCTCTCGCGGAACGAGTGCCAGCGGGCGTACTGCGGGCCCTCGAACAAGGACTGAAGATCCTTGAGCTTGGGAAGCGGCTCGTAGCTTTCTTCGCCGAACATCTCCGGGGCGACGTTGCCCAGAAACGGCGCGTGGGACATGGCACCGATGGCGGCGACGTTGCCGAGCAGCTGGATGTCCTGCGGGCCCGGCCCGAAGTCGTAGTTCGACGAGATGAGGCCATAGGGCGACCCGCCGAGCGTGCCGTACTCCTCGGAGTAGACCGTGCGGTACAAGCCCGACTTGACGATCTCGGGCGAGTCCTCGAAGTCGTCGATGAGGTCCTGCTTGGAGCAGTTCAACACCTTGATCCGCACGTTCTCGCGGAAGTTGACGTTGTCGACCATGTACTTGAGGCCGCGCCAGGCGGACTCTAGATGCTGGAACGCGGGTGCGTGCAGCACCTCGTTGACCTGGGCCGACATCCGGGCGTCAACCTCGGCGATCATCACATCGACGGCAGCCTTGTCGATCTTCTGATGGTTGCCGGACTTGCCGATCATCTCGCTGATGAAGGCGGTGATCCCCTGCTTGGCGACGTCGTACGTCTCGCCCGCGGGATCGACCTTCGCATCGGAAAGCAGCTCGTCGAGTAGCGATCCGCCAGCTTCTTCGGTGGTCGCTCCACCGCCTGCTTGTTCTTGCTCTTCAGCCATTCGCTATTCGTCCTTGTCGAGACCGAGCTCGGTCATGAGTTTGTTGCGGGACGCTTCGTCGTCCAGCAGGTTTTGCAGGCGACGGCGGAACGCGGGGCGGTTGCCCAGCGGGCCCTTCAGCGCCACGAGTGCATTGCGGAGGGCTGCGAGCTTCTGGAGCTCGGGCACCTGCTCAACCACACCTTCGGGGCCGAAATCCTTGAGGCTCTTGAACTGCAATGACAGCGCAAGCTCGGCCCCTTCGGCGTCGGACAAACGGTCGGGCACGGTCAAGTCGGTCTTGAGCTCGTGCTTTTCCATCACCTCGGTGAAGTTGTCTTTGTCGATGTTGATCGGCTTGCGCTCTTCGAGCGGCCGTTCATCTTCACGCCCTGTGTAGTCGCCGAGTGCCAGGATCGCGAGCGGTAGCTCGACCTCCTCTTGGCCTTCGGTTGCGGGCTTGTACGTGATGTTGACACGCTCTTTGGGCGCTACTGAACCTTCTTTAGCCATTGGACCTCCCGAATCGGTCGAAAACGTATCACAGTCAGGCCCACGGTTGTGGTCTCGCACGCAACCGATTTGAGACCCACCCGAGTAACGCGACCGACCGCTTCGCAGAACGGTGCCGCCGCGTTGTTGCCCGCGAGAGCCCGAGCGTCGCTCGGGACAGCCGATCAGCGGACGAGTGCTTGAAAGATGTTCTCGGCGGTTGGTGCGGGAGGCTCAAGCGCACCCAAAACGGACGCTGGGAGTGCCCTGCGCCCCGCGAGTACCGCTTGCGGGTTGTTGGTGCGGATCGGCCACAGACGCTCTGCGGCGACCGTCTCATCGGCAAGGAAGTGCACAACCGCCGCGTCGGGGGCTCCGAGCGTCAACAGCAGCCGGGCGTCCTTGGAATCCTGGCATCCCCAAGAAAAGCTTGGCGGTGCGCGTCGCCAGCCGAGTAGCTCCTGCGCGGCACGCAGCCAGAATACGAGCTGAACATCATCCGAAGCGGGACAGTTCAAAACGATCGGACTGGTGCCCCCATCGGCTCCCTGAAACCGTGCACACGCTGTTCGGAACATGTTGAACGCGTGGTACTGGACGCCGTCGGCCACGGGCCCGAACAGGGCCTCCAGCAAGCTCACCCCGTGGGTGGCGCCCAGACATTCCTGAGTCCAGGTCCGCGCTTCTTCGAGATCGACGGGGTCGGGCAGCGGCAGTACGTCGGCGTAGGCGGCAAGGCCCCGCGGATCGAGCTGAGCGGCCGAGGCCAGGACGCGGGCAGCACCATCCAAAAATGGAGCGTATGCGGCCGGCAACGAGGGGAAACGGTGGGTCGCGACCGGCAGATCGAGGTACGTAAAGATGCAGATCGGGAACTCGCGCCCGACCTTGTCCCGGCTGGGGGTGGCGACGCCGATGCACGCGGAGGACCCGGCCGGATCCCGATACAAGAAACGGAACGTCTTGCTCGGCAGGGGCTTGCGCCGCCCGGTGAGGTTCTCGACGCCATCCCGGAGCCAGCCGTCCAGTGCGCGTGCCGCAGGCCCGCCGCTGTTGACGGCGACGAAGTCCCCGTGCAGGGGGACCTTGCCGAACACACCCACGCGGGGGTTCATCGGCTGCGCCTCACTTGCAAACCTCGCCACCCTTGAACAGCTGTCGCGGCGGGGTCAGATCCTTGTGCCGAAACACCTCCATCAGCCCGACCGGGTTTTCCGCGGTGCCGAACAGGGGCGTGTCGCGCTGCTTGGGCTCGAACTTGATCGTTACGACGCCAGCGTCCTGGTCGGAGAGGTCCCAGCGCCACGTGAACGTGCGGTCGTCTCCCGTGGACCGGGTGGTGCCGGCCTCCAAGAGCATGAAGAAGCCCCAATCCCACGGTTTTTGCAGGTCGCCGCCGCCTCCGATGCCGCTCACCTTGATGAATCCGCCGACGGGCGACTCCTCGCCCGGCCAGTGCATCGGTTTGAAGCGAAGCGGGGTGTTGCGGTAGGTGACCTTGTCTCCGTCGATCGTGAAGTCCGTGCGCGCCACGCCGCGTCCGGTAGACCCATCGACGAGGACCTTGAACTCGAAGATCGGGTCCGCGACCCCGCCCGGGAACATCACGGTGGTGACGTCCTCGACCCGAGTCAGGAACTTGGCGACCTGCGGGTTGATCTTGTTTCGCTCCGTCGCGCCGGACTTCTTGACCTCGTAGCCCTTGTGAACCTTGCGGACCCGCGTAGAGAGGACCGTTTTGTAAAACGCCCACACCCTGCCTTCGTCCGGCTTGAAGTACTCCGAGAACGACTCCACGGTGATGTTCTTCACCGTCTCGCCGTTGAGCGGGTAGTAGCCCTTGATGTCGTCGAACGGCCGAACGACCTCATCGCAGTACGACAAGGTTTCCGACGCGCCTGCCTGGCGGGCTGAGATGCGCTGAACGGACCGGACCGGCGGCCGGAGCCACTTTTCAAGCGTGGCCTGCCAAATACCCGTGTCGGCGTCGGCGATCAGACCGTCTACGTTGGTCTGCGCTGCCTTGGCCGCGCGGCCGAGCGCTTGCCGGCTCGGGTCGTCCCCGAGGTTGACTTTGTCCTCCAGTGCGGACCGAAGGGTGCGGAGCTCGGCATGGTAGTCGTCCAACGGAACCGCGGCTGGCGGCGGTGGTGGTGGCGCGCCTTCCTCGGCGGGCGGTGGTGGCTCGGGAGCACCGAATCCGGCCAGCTTGGCGAAGTGATCCCGAACGTGCCTCTCGGACTTCAGGGTCGGGTCGATCTCCTCGAGCGTCTTGCCACCAAACTTGACGCTGTTGAGGGTTCGGCCCGCGAGCGACGACTTCTTGGCGACCTTCCGCTCGAGTTCCTTGCCCGCGACATCCAGCAGTCCCTCTTCGGTCGCATCCGTCTCGGGCGGCGGTGGCGGGAGAAGGGTGGTGTGGAAACGGATGTGCTGCGAGAGCTGCTTGAACGGCTCGCGTCCACCCGCGGTGAGGTCCTTGATGAGCTCGAGCGCCTGCGTGTCGTTGGTCGGTTCTTCGACCACGATGGCCTTGAGGAACCGCTGCCACTCATCGATGTAGCGCGTGAAGTAGGCGCTGCGCAGACGCGCCATCGCGAGCGCTTGCTCTTCTTCGGCGCTCTCTCGCGATCGCCCCACGACCCACTCGTCGGACCCCAACAGGTCGTCGAGTGGTTTGTACAGCGTGTCGCGGATTTCCTTCTTCCAGGCGTAGACGGTGAACGCTCCACGGATCTTCCGCTTGTCGTAGTGCTTGAGCGCGCGCTTGGAGGCCGTCAGCTGGTACAGGTCGAAGTCCTTGACCTTGCTGTCGGCGATGAGGCGGTCGAGCAGCTCATCGCCCGGGTCAATGCGCTGCAGGATGTCGCGCACATCCGCAACAAGCTCGGGCTGGCGCTTGAAGAGCTTCTCGTCGTCCGTCGAGAGAATCTCGACAAACGTCTCCATCATGGCGTGCATTTGGTCGTGGTAGGCGACCGTGTCTTCCTGCCCCTCGCCAAGATTCTGCAGCGCGGTTTTCCAGCTCGCGGTCAGCTCGTCGGTCAGCCACTCGGCGTTGTCGCCCTCCAGAAGGCTGGGCTCTTTCTCCGCCTTGACGCCCGTGAGGTGCAGGTAGATGCGGAGCAGTCGCTTGGCCTCGTCATGCTCTTTGCGAGGTGCTGGAGCGCCCGTGACCTGGTGCTTTTGCACAAAGTTGTCGAGCTCGAGCGTGAGGATGTGATCGTGGATCTTCTCGATCAGCTCCTCATGCAACGCGGTGACGTACAGGTTGCGAAGCTTGTCGTAGATGGACCGGCCCTTGTACATGCCCATGCGCATGAGCGTGGGGGAGCCGTTCTCCTCCCAGTCGGCCAGCTGGGTCACGACGCTCTGCAGCGGAGCGAGCTGCGGCGCGGTGATGATCTTGTCGGTCGTGCCTTCGGCCTTCTCAAGGAAGTGGTTGTTGATCGTGTCGACCGCTTCGCGGGACTCGGCCAAAAATGCGCGGTTCTTCTGGAACGCGCTGACGGGGAGCACGGCAAGGCCAAAGGCAACGGTCAGCAGCGCGATCCCAATGCCATGCACGATCAACATGCGCTTGCGGACGTGCTTGGCCGTGCGGTGCGCGATGATCTTGTCGGGGAAGATGACCTTCGAAAAAACGTCGGTCAAAAAGTAGCTCTTCGGCTCCACCGCGGGCACAGCGGCGCCCAGGCGCGGTTGAATCCCAAACGCCTGCGCCATGGAGTTCATGACCCTGTCGATCGGGCTGCCCTCCTGTGTGCCGCTGGTGAAGTAGCAGCCGCGCATGATCGGCGACTCGCTGTAGATGTTCTCGGCGAGCATCTCGCCGACAAAGGTCGACAGGTTGTCGGCCAGCGGCGCGAAGTGCTGCGGGAACGCGTAGATTTGGTCGCGAGACTCGATGCGACGGTCTTCGCCCATCCGCTTGACGGCACGACGCTCGATGGCCGACGCCAGCTCCGCAAAACGCTCGGCGAAAATCCCGGCGGGGTCGGTGAGCTTCTTGGAGGCGGGGAATGTGGTGCCCCAGATTTGGTGGCGTTCGGACGCGCCCAGGTCGGAGAACAGCTCCACAAACCCGGGCATCAGGTCGCACTTGGTGAACAGCACGTACACCGGCACGATCATCTCGAGGCGACTCATCACCTCATCGATGCGTGCACGGATCTCCCGCGCTTGCGCGATCACGGAGTCGGGCGGGACGTCGGCAAGATCGGTGATCGCGATCGCAACCAGCACCCCGTTGACGGGCTGCTTGGGGCGATTGCGCTTGAGCAGGTCCAAGAACGCCGTCCACTCATCATGGTCGGCGTCCTCCGTGGTGTAGCGGCCGGCGGTGTCGAGCAAGACCGCGTCGTTGGTCATCCACCAGTTGCAGTTACGGGTACCACCCACGCCCTGCACCATGCCGCCCTGCGACATGTACGGGAAACGCAGGCCGGACTCGCGCAGCGCGGTGCTTTTGCCCGAGCCGGGGGGGCCGATGATCATGTACCAGGGCAGCGCATACAGGGCGGCCATGCCCTTCTTTGCGCCGCCGAGCTTGGAGGTCTTGAGCGCCTCGACCGCTTTGACAAACTCGACCTTGAGCGCCTGGACGTCGGCGGCCAGGTCGGGTCGAGCCCGCGCGGCGTGTTTGTCGGCTTGGGCGGCGAGCGCCCGCTCGATTTCTTTGGCAGCCCGCCGCGCCCGCAGCAGCTGCACGATGACGACCGTGCCGAGCACGATCAGCACGACGACGGTGACGACAATTCCGATCCATGTCGGCAGGTCGAGCAGCCAAATGGTCGTCCAGACCGCGACGATGAGGAGAACCGAGAAGATGTACTTGAGCATCGTCGGTTACTCCACGGGGGCGAGCATCTCGCCGACTTTCTTGTTGAGGGACTTGGCCTTGCGGTTGAGATCGATCTTCAACACCGCGATGAGTGCGACCGAGAAGAGGATCGCGAATAGGCCGATCCAGATGGTCAGGGCACTGCCACGCTTACGGCCCAGGCGCTCCTTGGGCCGTAGGTGATGGTTCGACAGTGGCTCGGCTTTGAGCTGACTGGCCAGCGCGTCCTGAACCCGGCGTGTGACCGCAGCGAGCTCCAACTCGCCGCCGCGCTGGGCGTACTGACCCTGGAACCCGAACAGCAGGCACAGGTAGTAGACGCGCAGGACCTCGATCTTGGACGGATCGGCGATGTGGTACTGCAGGCGCTCGAAGAACCGCTGTCCGGCGAGGTGGTCGCCGAAGTAGTGGTACTGGAGCGGCCGCGCCATCCAGACCTCGCGGATGCCGGGCTTGCGCAGCGCGACCTCGTCGGCGAGCGCAGTGATCGCGTAGATCATTTCCTGGGCGTCGCCATCGGCGATGCTCGCTGCTGTCGCCCGGGCGCCGATGGCGTCCACAAACGAGATCAGGCGGGCGTGAAAGTTCTCGGGCGCAAGCTGTGCCTCGTCGCCCAGCGCACGGATCTGCACCAACGCGTTGAAACACTCCTGCGTGACTTCGTTGACGCGGTCCATCCAGCCCTACCGCGCGCCTCGTTGCGGGATGCCCATGAGCGTGATCTTGGCCTTCTTGGGATCGAATGGCGGCGGGAGGTAGATGGCGACCGTGCGCTCCGAGAGCACCTGCCGCCAGTATCGGTCGCTTGTTTCCACGACGAAGTAGACGATCTTCGGCCGCACGGGCACTTCGGGTGGTGGGCGATGGGTCGCCTTGAGCGGAGCGCCTGGGAGTGCACCTTGGACGATGGGCCCGATCTGCTTCCAGCTGGCGATTTTTGACAGCTTGGGCAGACTGTTGGCCGTTTCTTGCTGGCTCGAATCGGCCTCGACGGCGAGCACGTACTGCTCGCACTCCATGAGGCGCTTGTCCTTGAGCTGGCCGAGCCAAACGCCGTCGGGCCTGGCCTCGAGCGGCACGGTGATGCAGCGATCGCGGACCAGCACGCCGAGCATCTTGTCGATCGCTATCTTCAGCGGCTCAAACGTCGACCGCAGATCACCGAAGTCGAATCCGGGGAAGCTCGACGGGTCGATCTCCGACGAAAAACTCGTCAGGTGCCCGGCCAGCTGCACAAACGCGTAATAGGTCGTCAGCGGGGAGACGCGCTTGTTGTCGGCGATGTGGCGGACAAGGGGAATCGAGCCGTTGAGCGCGTTGAGGAGCAAGAAGCGCGTGATGTCCTGGCTCGTAAACTCAACGGCCGCCGCGTCGATCTGCCGTCGCGCGTCGGCGAGCGCGCGTTGCTTGGCGAGCATCGCGGACACCAGGTCTTGGGTGTAGCTCGACAGCACCTTGCTGCCCGAGACGAACAGGGAGGGGGGGATGTAGTTCGCCGATAGCGAATAGCCGCCGCCGGGATCGCGAACGACCTCGGCTATCTTCAGCGTCTCGAAGTCTTCGCGACTCTCCGTGCCAAACAAGATTGCGACGTTGGGGCGCCCGAACCCGATGATCTGCTCCGTCTTGGCGATCGTCAGATCCGGCACCGGCCGGTTCATCGTCTTGTAGCGGGCGTTCGCGGTGTCATCGACCGCATCTTGATAGTTCGGGATGCCTTCGCGTGCCGAGGGAACCGCCAGAAAGACTTCGAGGGCAGTCGCCGTCGCGGCGAAGTGCTCTTCGATGGGTCGGCTCGGCGGGCCGCCGGCATCGCCCTTGCCGAGCTCCAGCGTCAGGCCGGCTGACAAAACACCGACGAACTCGGAGACCTTGAGCACGCCGCCCGAGAGCTCGCCCTCGTCGATCGTCATCGTGGAAACGCCCCAGTTGTAGGGCGTGATGCCCCCGAGGCGAGCGCCCAATGTCGCTTCGAAGAATAGGTCCTGCTGTTGCAGGTGCTGGGGACACATCAGCATCCCCTCGGACCACACGACTCGTTCGAGGTGCTGCGCCATACCTTGTCCTCGTCCGGGCGGCGCTAGTTGCCGCCTACCTTGTCACCGGCTGAGCCGGCCTTGTCTGCGCCGCCTTTGGTGGCGTCTGCGCCGCCCTGGGCCTTTTCGCCGCCGTCTTTGGTCTTCTCGGCATCGCCCTTGAGGTCGCGCTTTTTCTTCTTCTTTTTCTTTTTGGGCGCCGTTTCCTTCGGCTTGACCTTGAGCGGCTTGGGCGGGCACTCCGGGAGTGCCTCGAACTTCTCAGGGTCGAACGCAGAGGGCGGCGTGTGCCCGCCGTCGAGCACGCTGCCTTCGATGGTCAAATAAAAGCAGGGGTCCGGGACCTCGGGAAGCGGCTCCTTCTGCTTCTTTGGCTTCTTTGCGGCGTTGGCTGCGTTTTTGTCTTTGACCGCGCAGACCGAGTGACCGTGGAACAGCGGGACGTCCCACTCGCGGTACCAGGTGTTTCCGGCGGGCTCGCGGAACAAGGCGACGGCAACGGCGTGCGTAGCCTCAGGGTGGGCCTCGACCTCGATGACCTCGGGGCGGTCGGTGTAGACCGGGATTTCCTTCTCGGCCAGGTACTCGTCGCCGAAGAACTCGGTAGGCGTCTCGAACACCGTGTCGAAGTCCATCACGTCCAGGGTGCGTCCACCCTTGAGCTGGTAGAGCATCACGATCGTCGTGCGCGGATTGCCCTCGTTGTCGAGGTTCATCAGCTCGGGCTGGACCACGAGGCGGAACGTCTTGGCCGCGTGCTCGTCGGGCTCGCACGGCGGCGGGAGCTTCGGCTTGCAGGCGGCCGTGGCCATCGCCCCACTCGCGGCCACAAGCGCGAGCGTAAACACAGAGCGGGGAAGGATTCGCCGGAGAGGCCGCACAGGGCCGAAAATTTCACACACTGCCGGGTTTCGTTCAACCGGACGATGACGAATCGATGACGATGCCCCTGCGCTCCAGATCGGCGGCGAAACCAGGGGTGTTGCCCGTGGTGTTGCACGCTTTGGCCGCGTTGTCCCACAGTGCGAGATCGACGGTCGCCGCGGCACCGTTTTCGTCGATGGTAGGCTCAGACAGCTGTACAACCTTCGATACGCCATCCGCGAAGCGGGCGACGGCCACCGCGAGGTCGAAGGTGCTGGCCACGTACTGCGCGTGTGCGCCGTGCGTCCCGCCCTGAGCCGCGCCTCCGGATCCTCCGCCAGCGTCGAGGCCCGCAAGGCTCGCGAGGCGGGTGACGCCGTCTTGCACGGTGCTCGCGCGGGTTGACAAGACGCCGCCCCGCAGGCCGCGGCCGAGCGCAGCCAGCGCGTCCGCGGCTTCGTGTCCCGAGACCTCGTGCACCAACACGCGCTCCGGGGACAACCCAAGCGCCGCTCGGATCAGAGACTGCATCGCGGTCATGTCTTCGGGGGCGTCGGTGCCCTCGGCTTGCAGAACGATGGTGCCCTCCGGGAGGCCGTCCGGTTCTTCGGCGGGACGCACCACGACTTGTCGAAGCGGGCCGTTCGCCTGCGCCGCGGCAGCGAGCGCCGCGACGACCGGAAACGCCTGGGCTCCCGGGCCGGCACACACGAGGATGTTGAGATCGCCTTGCGTCGCTGCGCGCAGCATCGCGGCGGAAGCGGCATCAAGGACGCCCGCTTCCAGCAGCGTCTCGAAAGTTGTGGGGCCGGCGTCTGGGGTCGGTAGCGTGATGGAGACCTGGGGCCCACCCGTAGCCACGGTTTCGTGGATCGCGTGCACGTTGGCACCGTCGGCTGTGCGCGCGTCGATCACCGGATGGGCGGCGGAGAATGGTGACCCCGTGAGGCGGTGAATCACGGTTGCGACGGCTTGCGGGCAGGAGAAGCCCCCGTCGATGGGCTCTGCTTTGGCGTCGCCGTGGCGGACCATGACCTTGTCGGGGCCGTGCACAAAGATCTGCGTCACGTCCGGTTCGGCCATCGGGGCCGAGAGCGCTCCCAGCCCGCACAGCTCCGCCGCCATGCGGTTGGCCCATGGACGTGGCTCGATCCCAGGAACGCGGACTGCTACCTCGGTCAGCAAACGCTGTGCTTCGGTGCGGGCCTTGGAGCGGGTCTTCGCGTCGCGGGACGGGAGACCACCCGCGGGCGCTAACATCAGCGCGACCCGCATGAACACGCGAGCTTGGGCTTGGTGCAGCGCGCCTGCGCCCTCGAGATCGGAGAGGTCGTCGACATCGGATTCCAAGGCCGGCGGCGGCGGGGCAGGGGCCTCGGCGGCGACGACGGGCGGTGGGTTCATCGCGGGCGGGCTGTCGTCCCCCGCGTGGATTCTCGCGATCTCAGCCTTGAGTTGCTCCACCATTTCCGGTGATGCCATCTCCGTATGCCCGGTTTGAACGGGCGTGGCGGCGATGCGCCCCGGGTCGTCGGCTGCGAGCGGCGGGGCAGGCTTTGGCGCTGGATCGGGCGCGACCACGGCAGGCAATGCGGGGGCAGGCGGCTCCGGTGCGGGCGTCGCAGGGAGGGGCGCTGGCGCAACGGCGACGGGTGGTGGCGCCGGACTGTCGGCGACGGGCGGAGGCTCGGGGGCTTGTCCCATCGAAGGGGGAGCGGCCGGCGGAGGCTCAGGGGTCACGGAGGGGGGGGCCGCGGGCGGTGGCGGCTCTGGGGTGACCGAGGGCGGAGCCGCGGGGGGCGGTGGCTCTGGGCTGCCGACGATGGGCGGCAGGTTTGGAGCGCTCGGCGAGGCCATGGACGCTGGGCCCACGGGTGGTGGATCGGTACCTATCGACCCGCTCACCGATTTCGAGGATGAGGCGTTCGGGCCGTCGGCCTCGGGGGGAGCGCCGCCAAGCATGGGCGGTGGCGCGGCCGGGACCGAGGTCAGGTTCGTTGCGCCGAGCACGGGCGGCGTGGATGGTGTGCGTCCCGGTGTCTTGATCGTCGCGCCACCGGGCGGCGGTGATCCTCCGATGATCACGGGCGGCAGGGTGGGTTCTTTCGGGGCCAGTGCGCTCGGCGGTGCGCTTCCCATGGGCGGTGCACCCACTGCAGGCGGCATCGCGCCCAGCATGGGCGGTGCGTTGTCCGGTGCGCCGCCCATCATCGGGGGAGGGCTACCTGGGCCAGACGGAGGCGGCTCCGCGCCCAAGGGGGGCAACCCACCCGGGGAGCCCCCCGCGGGACCGAGCGGCGGAAGCCCGGAAGGGGCGCCGCCGGCAGGACCCAATGGAGGAAGACCGCCGCCGCTACTTGGGGGCCCAAGCGGCGGGAGCCCACCCGGCGCTCCACCGGGCGGGCCGAGCGGAGGAAGGCCACCCTGCCCGGGACCGGACGCGCCGAGAGGCGGGAGGCCGCCGGGAGCACCACCCGGTGGGCCGAGGGGTGGGAGTCCGCCGGGCGCGTTGCCGCTGGCCGGGGCCCCGCCCGGTGGGCCGAGGGGTGGGAGGCCGCCAGGAGCTCCGCCGGGAGGGCCAAGGGGCGGGAGTCCGCCCGGAGCTCCGCCGGGAGGGCCAAGGGGCGGGAGTCCGCCCGGAGCTCCGCCGGGAGGGCCCAGAGGAGGGAGTCCGCCCGGAGCCCCGCCGGCTGCACCACCGGGTGGGCCGAGGGGCGGGAGTCCGCTTGGGGCGCTGCCGGGTGCTGGCGCTCCGCCGGGCGGGCCGAGGGGCGGTAACCCGCTGGGACTGGAGGCGCTCGGCGGACCGCTGAGTGGAGGCAGGCCGCCAGGTGGGCCCAAAGGCGGGAGTCCCCCGGGGGCGCCGCCGGGGGCGCCGCCGGGGGCGCCCAGAGGCGGGAGTCCACCGGGGGCGCCGCCAGGTGGGCCCATCGGCGGTAGCCCTGATGCTCCGGGTCCAGGCGCGCCTCCTAAAGGAGGGAGGCCTCCTGGCTGACCGCCGAGTGGGGGCAGTCCGCCGCCCGGTGCACCCAACGGCGGTAGCCCGCCACCCGGCGCACCCAAAGGAGGGAGTCCGCCCGGAGCGCCGAGAGGTGGTGGTGCGCCGGGTCCACCCAGCGGTGGTGGTGCGCCGGGTCCACCCAGCGGTGGTGGTGCGCCTGGGCTCCCCAACGCGGGCGGCGCCCCGGGTTGACCGAGTGGAGGAAGCCCGGGGGGCGCTCCCGGCGGTCCAAGCGGAGGCAGTCCCGGAGGGGCTCCGGGCGGCGGCGCACCCAATGCAGGCGGAGCACCGTGCGCGGCGGGTGGGCTCGCCATGGGGGGCGGAGCGCCCGGCACGGCTCCGGGTTGTCCAGGCGCGGCAGCACCTGCACCCGCGCCAGCCCCAAAGGAAAGTCGCCACGCGCAGATGAAGACCTCGTCTTGCGCGGTTACGGCGTGCGGACCTTGGAGCCGCTGTCCGTTTACGAACGTACCGTTGGTCGATTCCAGGTCGATGAGCGTCAGCTCCTCGCCCATCGCCAAGATCCGCGCGTGCGAACTTGAAACCCCGGGCTCGGGAATGACCAGGTCGTTGCTCTTGGTGCGCCCGACCGTGATCTCGCGCTGGTCGAACGTTGCGACGTGGGGCGGGTGGCCATCTTTGCTAAGCGTGATCGTGACCATGGCGGTGGATCCCGAGGATCACCGGGTTTGCGCATCGTGAACACCTATTTTTTCTTTGAGGGATTCGCGCGGTCGAACCCCGGCCCGTGTGCACTCCGGACACCTTGTCGGGGTGAGACCCCACTGCTAACTTCCGCACATGGCCGAAACCGTACACCTCACCCTGACCTGCAATGGCGAAGTCATTGAAGGCGACTCGACTCAGACCAGCCTGGGCCGCGAGAATACTATCGAGTGTCTGAGCTTCTCGGATGCTGTTCGTACCGCTCGCGAGAAGGGAAGTGGTATGGCGACTGGTCGTCGGACCTACGAGCCGATTAGCATCCGTAAGCGCATTGACAAGGCTTCGCCGCTGCTCGCGCGCGCTTTGTGCAACAACGAGGTCACGTCAGGCGTGTTCAAGTTCTTCCGCCCTAGCCCCGCAGGCGATGGGACGACAGAGCACTACTTCACGGTGGAGATTGGAGAAGGACGAATCGGGTCTATCCGGCGGATCTCTCCGGACGTCATCGATCCAGCTTCGGCCGCTGAGCCCCCGACCGAAGAAGTTGGGATCGTGTTCCACAACATCACGTGGACCTACGAGAGTGACGGCAAGATGCACCACGACAACTGGCGCGAGAACCAGTAGTCGAGTCGTGACCGCAAAGCGGGCCCGTGTGCTATTGATACCCAATGGCAGCGCGTGGCCTGCTTTCACGTTTAACCTCCCGGGATCCGGGCCGTCCGGTCGACGAGGTGACGTCCATCGTCAACAACCTGCGGGTACTACTGAACACCCGCGTGGGCGATTCGCTGTCGGCGCTCGGCTTTGGCGTGGTCGACTTCGTGGACCACGTACACAACTTCCCGAACGCGGCCGCTTCGGTCCAAAAGAGCATTCGGGCCACGATCTCCGAGTTTGAACCGCGCCTGTGTAACGTCCGGGTTCGGGCCGTGACCTCAGACGACCCGCTGGTCCTTGCGTTTGAGGTCTCCGCTCGCCTTGCAGGCGATCGCAAGCGTGGTTTGGTGCGCGTGCGCACCCAGCTCTCACACGGCGGGCGGATCAATGTAGAGTAGCCGGCCCGTGGGGTCGCGCTATTACGAGAGCGAACTCGCCTATCTCCGTGAGATGGGTCGCGAGTTTTCGCTCGTTCATCCCTCCACCGCTGGGCTTCTGGCCGAGCGGGGCAGTGATCCCGACGTCGAGCGCCTGCTCGAGGGGTTCGCTTTTCTCACCGCGCGGGTCCGAGAGAAGATCGAAGACTCCGTGCCGTCTGTGGTGCACGGGATCACCGAGCTGCTGCTCCCGCACTTCCTGCGGACGGTGCCCGCGACTTCGATCATTCAGTACAGCCCGTCACTCAAAGCACTTCGTGGCGCAACGCCGGTTCCCGTGGGCACCCGAGTGCAAAGCACACGGGTCAAAGGCACGCCGTGTCAGTTCCGAACCACGCAAGAGGTCGAACTGCTCCCGCTGGTCGTGGCCGAGGCCCGGCTGGATGAGACCGCTGCGCGTCGTCCCGTCATTCGCCTGACGCTCGAGACCACCGAGGCCGGCCGGATCGTCGTCGCCCGCAAGAAGGGCTTCCGCCTGTTCCTGCACGGCGAGCTCGCGCAGACGTCGATGATCGCGCTATGGATGCGCCGCTATCTGACCTCGGTTGAGGTCACCCAAGGGGTGGCACGGCCCGTTTCACTGGGCAAAGACGCGCTGCAGCCCGTGGGCTGGGACAAAGAGCAGGCACTGCTCCCGTGGCCTGAGCTTGCGCCTCCCGGCTATCGCTACCTGCAGGAGTACTTCACGCGCCCCGAGAAGTTCCTGTTCTTCGATGTGCTGGGCCTCGACAACATTGAGTTGATCGAAGACCGCTTCGAGGTCGCACTCACCTTCGACCGTCCGCCCGCGCTCGAAGCCCGACTCAGCACCGAGAACTTCCGCCTGCACTGCACGCCGGTCATCAACCTGTTCGACAACTCCGGTGACCCGGTCCGCTTGGATCCCCTCATCAACGAACACCTTGTCCGAGCGGGCGGCGTCGATCCACGACACGCCGAGGTCTACGAGGTCACGTCGGTGATCGGAATCCGCCAGGGCCAGGTGCAGCGCCGTACGTACGAACCGTTTGTCTCCTACCGCCACGCGATGGATTCGGACCCCGCGTACTACAAGCTCCATCGGACGGAGTCTCCGCTCGACGACGCGACCGACATCTACATCTCGATCGAGACGCCCCGCGACGTCGCCCGTGTCGGCGGCGAGGAAACGCTCTCCATCGATCTCGTCTGCACCAACCGCAATCTCCCCGCCGAGCTGCAGCTCGGTGAGATCTCGGTTGCGCCCAAGGGCTCGTCGAGCCCCGCGCCGTTCAAGAACATCACGCCCGTCAGCACGCCCGCACGACCCGCTTTGGCGGGTGAGCTGCACTGGCGTCTGCTCTCGCACTTCGCGGTCGGTCGCCAGTCCTTGGCCGCACCCGGTGTCTTGGTGGCGTTGCTCTCGCTGTACAACTTTCAGCGCGACGCCAGCCCCGTAGTCGGCCGGGCCAACGAGGCGCGCGTGGAGTCGATCCGCGACGTCCGTGATTCAGCGGTCACCCGCATGCTCGGCGGCGCGCCCGTGCGCGGGCTGCAAACCGTCGTCGAGGTCGAAGAATCACGCCTGGGCAGCGAGGGCGAAGCCTTCCTGTTCGGTTGTGTGCTCGATGAGTTGCTCGCGACCCACGCCACGCTCAACTCGTTCAACGAGCTCCGACTCGCGCTGCACCCCAGCAAGACGGAAATGCGGTGGACGGCCCGCAGCGGGGATCGGAGGATCCTGTGACCACACTGGCTCCGTACGACTCGACCAGCGGGAGCATGATGCCCGCGCCGGTCGACGTTCCCGCTGCGGACGCCATCGACGATCCGTTTGCGGTCCGCCTGCTCGAGTCGGCGCGGACCTTCGGGTTCTACGTCGCCGTGGGCATGCTCGAACGCCTCAGCCCGTCGGCGATTCGCGTCGGCGGTGGCGGCCCGTACGACGGCGAGGCCGTACGCTTCCGCCATGACCCATCCCTGGCGTTCTCGGCCGGAGACGTCACGAGCATCAAGCGTGTCGTCATCCCGCAGCCGCCCGAGTCGCGGCTGCAAGGCGTTCGCCATCGCTTCGAGATCACGACGTCATTTCTGGGACTGACCGGCTCGGTCACACCGCTGCCGCTGTTTGTCGCCGAGGAGATCACGCAAGCGGAGGGCACAGAGGAGGTCCGGCAGGACTTCCTCGATATCTTCCATCATCGGCTGATCAGCTTTGTGTTCCGGATCGGCATCAAGATGGATTTCGCGGCCGAGTACACGCGGCAGGCCGAGGACCGCTGGTCTCGCCGCATGCTCGCCCTCGCTGGGTTCGACGGCTACGAACGCTGGCGGCTCAAGCACATTCCGCGCTGGCAGGTCCTGCGCCTGGGCCCGCTGCTCGGCTCGCCCGTCCGCTCGGCCCACGCGGTCTCCGCGGCCCTCCAAGATGTCTTGGGCATTGATCTGGGGCGCGCCCGCGTCAGCATGAAACAGTACTCGGGCGGCTGGTCGCCGCTGGATGCGGAGCAGCGCATGGGGCTGGGCGAGGTCAACCATCGCCTCGGCCACGACGCAGTGCTCGGCGTCGAGTGCTTCGACCGCGCGGGCAAAGCCACGGTGGTCATCGGTCCACTCGGCGACAACTTCCGTCGATTCCTCGCCGACGGCGATCTGTACCCCAAGGTCTGTGAGCTGCTCGGGATCATGCTCGTCGAGCCCCTCGAGCTCGAGCTCGATCTGGTGCTCGCCCCCCAAGCGCGCCCGCCGATGCACCTGGGCCGCCCACAGGGCGCCAAAATCGGCGTCGACGCCTGGCTCTCGGGAAGCAAGGGCGACGTCGACGAGACCCATGTTCGCGTCAAACTCCCCTCCGATCTTTCGCGCCCCGTCGAGCGCGCTTCCACGGCGCACTCGTATGCGCCCGCGATGTCCTCCTAAGCCCACAAGTGAGCTGCTGCCATGCGAGTCGAACCGAAAACCCTCGTCCGTCGCCTCAACCCCACCTGCACCAAAGTCCTCGAGGGCGTCGTTGAACGTGCCGCCGCGGGTCGCTTTTATGAGATCGGCGTCGAACACCTGCTGTTAGGCCTGCTCGAGGTCGAAGATGGCGACGCGCGGCACATCCTGCATTACTTCCGCAAAGACCCGACCAAGGTCTCGGCCGACGTCGAGCGTGCCCTGCAGACCATGCGGACGGGCAACCAGGGCAAGCCTGTGTTCTCGGCGAGCCTGTGGCAGTGGCTCGAGGATTCTTGGGTCATCGCGTCGCTCGAGCGCGGGTCCGTCCAGATACGCTCTGCGGATCTGGTCCAGCAGTTCCTCAACCACACGGGGCGCTACTCTGCCGAGTCATTCCCCGAGCTCGAGACGCTCGATACCGATGAGATCAAGCGCGACTGGGATGCGATCATCGCCGCCTCGCGGGAGTCGCAAGAGGTTCCGACCGTCAGCGGCCCTGCGGCGCCCGGCAAGGCGAGCGCGCCCGGCCGCGAAGCGTTGGATCGCTTCACGATCTCGTTCACCGATAGGGCCCGCCGCGGCGAGATCGATCCGATCTTCGGCCGCGACCGCGAAATCCGGCAGGTCATCGACATCCTGGCGCGACGACGGAAGAACAACCCGATCATCGTCGGTGAGCCGGGGGTCGGTAAAACGGCGCTCGTCGAGGGGCTCGCGCTGGCCATTGCCAACGGCGATGTGCCCGACGAACTCTCGGGCGTCGATCTTGTCGGGCTCGATCTCGGGCTGCTCAAGGCGGGCGCTGGGGTCAAGGGCGAGCTGGAAAACCGCCTCAAGAAGGTGATCGCGGAGGTCAAAGGCTCACCGACGCCGATCATCGTCTTCATCGACGAGGCGCACACGATGATCGGTGGCGCGGGCGATGCGGGGGAGATCCCCAACATCCTCAAGCCCGCGCTGGCACGTGGTGAGTTCCGCACCGTCGCGGCGACGACGTTTGCCGAGTTCAAGAAGTACTTCGAAAAAGACGCCGCGCTCGAGCGACGGTTTCAGCCCGTCGTGGTTGACCAGCCCAGCGTCGCCGATGCGACGGTCATGCTGCGTGGACTCAAGGACACCTACGAGGCCGCGCACAAGATCACGATCCGCGACGATGCTGTGGTGGCCGCGGTCGAGCTCTCCGAGCGCTACATCTCTGGCCGGCAGCTTCCCGACAAGGCGATCGACCTGCTCGATACGGCCTCGGCCCGGGTTCGCATCGAGCAAGCCGCGACCCCCGAGCAGCTGACGACGCTGCACTCCGAGGAGGCGTCGCTCAACCGCGAGCTCACCGCGCTCAAGCGGGACCTGGATGATGCGGCCGCCGAGGATGACGACGATCGCATCGGCCAGCTCGAAGCCCGAATTGCGGAGATCGCCACCGAGGTGGAAGCGACCACCGCGACACTCGATGCCGAGCGCGCCGCAATCGAGGCGATGCTGTCGGCGCAAGAAGCGTTGCGCAACGCCGTGAACCCGGCGGCCGCGCCCGCCGAAGCGGCGACCGAGGACGCTGCCGAGCCCGCCGAGGGCGAGACTCCGTCCGATGTCGCGGGCGATGCTGCCGCAGAGACCGAAGACGCAGCGCCCGCCGCAGCGGCCACGGAAGCTGAGCTCGAAGACCTGCGCGCCGCGGTGGCCAAGTGCCGGACCGAGCTCGACGAGATTCAGGGCGAGTCCCCGCTCGTGCACGCGGAGGTCGACCGCAACGCGATTGCCCGAGTCGTCGCGGACTGGACGGGCATTCCGGTCGGCAAGATGGCATCCAGCGCCGTCGAGACCATCCTCAACCTCGAGGACAACCTCACCAAGCGGATCAAGGGGCAGGACAACGCGGTGTCCACCGTCGCCGAGATGATCCGGATGGCACACGCGGGGGTGCGCAATCCCGAGACACCCATCGCGGTCATGCTTTTTGTCGGACCTAGTGGCGTCGGCAAGACGGAGACCGCACTCGCCCTGGCGGATCTGCTGTACGGCGGTGATCGCTCGATGATCACCATCAACATGTCCGAGTTTCAGGAGAAGCACACGGTGTCTCGCCTGATCGGATCACCTCCCGGGTACGTGGGCTACGGAGAGGGCGGCCTGCTGACCGAGGCGGTGCGTCACAAGCCGTACTCCGTGGTCCTCCTGGACGAGGTCGAAAAGGCCGACCTCGAGGTCATGAACCTGTTTTATCAGGTGTTCGACAAGGGGATGCTCAACGACAGTGAGGGGCGGCAGGTCAACTTCCGCAACACGGTCGTCATCCTGACGAGCAACCTGGCGACCGACCTCATCATGAAGGAGTGCGCGGACGGCCGCCCCGATGCCGAGGCGCTCGTCGACACGATTCGGCCGCCGCTGTCCAAGCACTTCAAGCCGGCATTGCTCGCCCGCATGTCGATCGTCCCGTACGGCCCGATGGACCCGGCCATCCTGACCGAGATCTGTCACCTCAAGCTGGGTGGCCTCGCCAAGCGGCTCGAGCTTGCCCACGGGATGACGACGACATTCGACGACTCGATGGTCGCGGAGCTGGTTTCTCGGTGCACCGAAGGCGAGACGGGAGCGCGCGCTCTTGACCACGCGATGCGCGGATCGCTCATGCCTGTGCTCGCGCGCGGGATCCTCGAGAAGATGGCTGGGGACGGCGTGCCCAAGAACCTGACCGTCGCGCTGGGTGACGACGGCTGGGACTTGCGTTTTTCATAAGCACAAGGCCTGATCAGGTCCCCCGCACGGCGCGATGAACCCTGTCATCATCACGGTCTTCGATTCGGAGCTGCGAACCACGAAGGAGTACCCCTTCGCCAAGTCGCCGATCCGGATCGGGCGCAACCCGCTCAACGATCTCGCGTTGCCGTTCCCGTTTGTGTCGGGATGGCATGCGGTGGTCCGGTTCGACGAGAACACGCCGCGCTTTTACGACCTCGGCTCGACCAACGGAACGCTGCACGAAGGTCGTCGGATCCAGGCCGGCGAGCCCTTGGATGTGGGGACCTTGCTGTCGGTCACGATCGGCCGTCTCGAGCTGCGGTTGTCGCGGGGGGACGCCGACGTTGCGGGGGTGTCGGAGGCATCAGCACCCGCGCATCCTCCGGTCGGGCCTGCGCCCGTGATGCCAACCCAAGCCGGCCAAGTGTACGTGCCGCCGGCGACCGCAAATCTCTCCGCGCCGGCCGGGGCACCGATGATCGACCCGACGGCTGCGGTCCCCGCGATGCCGCCGCTGATGCCGTCGGCCCCCGCGATCCCCAGCCACGCGCCCGCTCCGGTTTCGCACCCGCCCCCGACCCCACACCCCCACGCCGCGGCGCATCCGTCCTCGACTTCACACCCGGCTGCGGTCTCACAGCCGCCCTCAGCGGCAAACCCGCCTTCGGCGGCTCATCCGGCCGCACCGCACCTGACCTCCTCGCATGGGCAACCCGCACCTGCGGGAGTCCAGCGGGTCACGGTGCGACCAGGCCACGCCCCCGCACCGCAAGCCCCCGCGCCGCACGTCCCGCAGGCCCACGCGCCTCCGGCTGTGGCGCCCGCACGGGCGCAGCACCAATCCGGGGTCTCGTTCCCCGCAGCGCAGTCGCAACCTCCGCAAGCCGCTCCGCAAGCCGTCGGCGGCGGGGCTGAAGGCACCGCGCATCTACAGATGGGGGCGGTCCACGACGCGATCCAGCGCGCGCGCCCCAACTACGACGCGATGCAGCGCTCGGCAACGCAGCTGGTCGCGGATTTATCGGCGGCCATGCAGGCAATGCCGCCGCCGCTCCAGCAGCTCACCATTCCGATGGTCGCCCGGGAGTTCCCGGAGGTCACGAGCCTGCCGCAGTTCATCGAGCTGGCGGCTAAGGTGGGTGCTCCGCTGCCGAACAAGAGCGGCGGTGGCGGTGGCGGGGGCATCGGTTCGCTGCAGACGCTCTCCAGCCGTGTCCGGCCCGATGAGTCGCCACCCAATACGGCGGCCGAGGGGGAGCGCTTCTTGGCGTGCGTGGGCGACGTCTTGCTCGCCGCGGCCGGGGCAATGATCGAGCTGCAAAAAGGGCAGGAGCAGTTCGGGAGCGAGATGGGCGTGCGCGTGATCAAGGAGTACACGCCGCTTCACGCCGCGGGGACCCCCGAGAATCTGCTGCGCTATCTGCTCGACTGGAACAAAGGCGGGCCCCACCGCACCGCCGAGCTGCGTGGCATGTATGCCGACCTGATGATTCACCAGGTCGCGTTGATTCGCGGGGTGGTCGAGGGCGCTCGGAGCCTCATCGCCCACCTAGATCCACGCGAGATCGAGCGGGGGCTAACGTCGACCTGGCCGAGCAAGAGCGCAGCCGCCTGGAAGGCGTACGAGCGGATGTGGCAGGACATGTCCGGTAGCGATCAGCGGATCACCGAGCTCATTTTTGGTCCAGACTTTGCGCGCGCCTACGCCGAAGTTGGCGGCGAGGGCTAGGCAGCGCACAGTGCGCAGGGCCGACGGCGCGTGGGGTTTTGCGGGACGAGGGCTAGAACCCGGGTTATGGTCCGCGCACGATGCGAGTGATCCTATCGCTGGTTGCGCTGTCTCTGTTGACGCTCCCCGCTTGCCGTAAGAAGCAGAACGGGCCCATGCCGATCTGCCTGGTCGAGGTGGCGTCGGACGAGGCGGATGAGGTCAAGGCGCAGGACATGCCGGCCGATTTGTGGTTCTCGGTCATCTTGCGCGGGTTCAACCGCCGCGAGATGAAGCTCAACCGACCCACGACCAACTGTGCGGGCGGCACGTTGGCGCCCGAGGACGAGGAGATGGCGCTGTGCATGGACGGCGAGAACCCGCCCGTGCCGCTCGAGGCGCAGCCGCTGGACCCAGAGGCGGACTTCACGATCACCGCGCTCGATGAGGGCGGTCAGGCCCTGGTCTGGATCCGGACCGAGCACTACGAAGGTGGGCTGGCCGAAGGCCCCGTGGCGATCGCCGAGTGGACCAAGCGTGGCGTCGCGGTGCGAGCGATAGGCTCACTGACCGCCCAGGTCGATCGCGTGCGCATGCGCCTCGAGCCGATGGGGGAGGAGCGCGTGCTCGTCGTCGAGAGCCGCATCTGCGAAGACCCGGACAAGCCCAAGACCTGCGGCAAGCAGACACGGCTTGTGCCGCTGGTCGGCGACCGGTTCTTTCAGCGCCCGCTGCTCGATGCCGATGGCGCGACGTGCCTGGGCCCCGCCGCGTTCGATCAATCCCGTACCACCGAGGTCGACCTTCCCGACGGCCGCAAGCGCAAGTTTGCCCTGACCCGCAGCTTCGCGTTCGAGGGCGGCGGTGTCGTGCTGAGCGAAGAGGTCAAGATCGAGGACTACGATCCCGAAAAGCCGGATCTGCCGGCGACGCTGTTTCGCAAGGCGCAAGTGCAGCGGCCGCTCAAGGTCTCCGAGCGCGGCCTCGTTAGCAGCGAGGGGCTGTGGGAGCGCTTGCTCCACGAGCACGGCTCCGTTGAGCTGGCGGCCCCCGCGGCCGACAAAGACGCTTCGGCGGATCCGCCCGCCGACGAAGCCGGCTGACACCGCTTGGGTTGGATGAGCCGAGTGGGCTGGGGCCGTCTCCGGCACCAGCCCCGGACGGCATCAGTCCGGCGTGCCGCGGCCGCCCGAACGCTCCGTCCGAGTGCGGGAGCGGTCGTCGGCGACAGAGCGCACGGTGAGAATGATGTTGAGGATGTTGCCGTTGTTCTTCTTCACCAGCAGCACCTCGTTGGCCTCGCTCAGCGATGCCATGCGTCCCGACTTGAGCTTGCGCTTCTTCCAGACGCAGTGGCGGTACACCTCGGCGTCTTTGTAGCCCTCGCGCTTGGGCACGTCGATCAGCCGATACTTGTCGTTCTCGGTCTTCACGAACGGATAGGCGCACTCGACCGCGTTGCACGTCCGGTCGAACGTCACCCAGATGAGCGGTGCGCCGTTGAGCTCCTCGATCTTCAGGATGAGACCGGAGTCGTTCTTGCCGACGATCTTCTTGAGATTCTCGGCTCGCGACGAGGTGCGGATGTCGCCCCCGCCGACGCCAAACGTGTTTTGCTCGTCGGACGGCGCGTACACCGAGATCAGCTTCTTGCCGGGATACACGCGCAGCGGCTGCACGCCCGCGGTATCTTGGACCTGGGCGAGCATCGCAGGCGAAAGTGGCAGCCGCTTGCGGCACCCGCCAGCGGCGGCCAGACCTAGCGCCAACATGACGACAGGCAGGCGAAGTCGATTCCGCTGGCTCCGAGGCGCGTTTGCGCCGAGACGTGGCTCACCCATTGGCGGGAGAATACTGCACCGTCTCGCCGCATGCACGTCGCCGTGTTTCGAGGGGGAGAGCGGTTTGAGGACGATTCAGCCAGCTCATCACCACGGGAATGCGCGTCCCGCAGCACGCGTCAACGGGTTCAACCCAACGAGATCGCGTGGCCCCATCACTGCACAAAGGTGTGGGTTTTCCCGATTGAGGCCCTCTGGTCTTTGTGGGTTTGTGGATCGCAGCCCGACGCGCCGATAAAACACAGGTAGCGCCCACGGCGCTGTTGCTCCAACCGTGATCCGGATCTCCATCTCCGAAGGCGGCAAGTCTGCCCGCCTCCTCACCTTCTCGAAGCTGCAGGTGACGATCGGTCGCGATGCGACACACGATCTGCCGCTGACGGGGCAGGGGGTGTCGGGGTCGCACTGCCGCCTGGTGAGCACGACCGAAGGGCTGTTCGCCGAAGACCTCGGCTCGACCAACGGAACGTTCGTCAATCGGCAGAAGATCACCGGGCCGACGCGGTTGTCGTTCAACGATGAGGTCGTTGTCGCGCGCTATCGGATCCAGGTGTTGACCGATCCGGCGGCGGCTGGCGCTCAGACAGCGGGGCCCGCAACGGCTGGCCCCGGAGTCGCGAGTGCACAGCATTTCCACCCAGGGGCCACCGCCGCGGCGCCGGGCGGTACGGCAGTGCCTCAGCCTCAGGTGCCGCAGACGCAGTCCCAGGTGAGCCAGGCGCAGCCGCAGGGCCACCCGCATCCGCACGGGGCCCAAACCTACGCGCAGGTGAGCCAGGCCCACACCCAAGCGCAGGTGAGCCAGGCGCAGCCCCAGTACCCCTCGGGTGCGCACGGGCACCCGGGTCACTCCGGACCGCAGGCGACCGTCTCGCACCCGTCTCAGCCCGGTGCCTCGGGCCCCAACCCATCCGGGCTGGTGCCACTGGTGCCCTCGACCCCATCGCAGCCGGGCGCGCAAACGGCCGGGCCTGCGACCGTCGGACCTACGGTCGGTGAGTCTGGGGCAAGCACCGCAACGAGCGCGTCCAAGTCGCCCGCGCAGCTGGAGTGGGCCCGCGAGTGGGAGCAGATCGACAAGCTGGCCACCGCGTGGTTCGCCCACGGTCGCCAACGCAAGGGGCTGCTTCGCGGCAAGCAGCTGAGCAGCGCGCGCAAATGGCTGGCGAGCGGCCGCGGCAAGCACCCCGCACCCAAATCGTCGCACCGCGAGTTCATCCGGGCCGGGGTTGGGCGCCGCCGACTACAGATCTTTGCCCGTCTTAGCGTCGCCGGTGTCGTGCTTGGTGGCGCCGCTGGCGGTGGGCTGTACGCCTATCGGCTGCAAAACCCCGTGGCGCCGACCGACGATGGTTCGGACGACGGCGTCATCGCCGAAGCGACTCTGGATGTTCCTGAGACAACGGAGCCGCAGGGCATCGATCCGGAGGCACTGGCGAGCACGGCGCTCACGTACGTGGAGAGCGAGCCTGACGTCGCGGCATTGCTCGCGGCGCACGCCGCCGCTCAGCTGACCGGCGACGATGTCTCGCGTCCGGATCACCCGGTTGCCAAGGCGCTCCGCCGATCGCTCGAGAGGATTGCGAGCCAGCCTTTGCTGGGCCACCTCAGTCCGGTTGCCGCGGTTGCCGTTGCGCCCAACGGGAGACAGGTCGCAACGTCCACCAAGCGGCGCGGCGAGCCGGTCCGACTGTGGGACCTTCAGCAATCGGGTGTGTTGCAGCCCGCGACGCTCAGCAATCACGCTGGCCGCGTCAAGCACATGTCGATGACCGACGACGGTCACTGGCTGCTCACGGCCGACGACGACGGCCTGGTGATGCGCTGGGACCTTACGTCGGACGACCCAGGGTCGAGCGGTGTCCGCATGGATGCGCACACGACCGCGGTCGTGGCGATGCATCTGGCCGGGCAATGGCTCGTCACCGCCGACACGGCCGGCCAAGTGCGACTGTGGAACGTCGATGTGGCAATCCCAAGAGCGGTGTCGCTGCGCGGTAACGAGGGCACGGTCACCGCGGTCGCGGTGGCGCCCGACGGTTCGCGTGCGGCCAGCACGAGCGACGACGGCACGGGAAGGATCTGGACGATCGTGGGCGGCGTGCCCAAGAAGCGTGTTGCGGAGATCGTCCGGCCCGAAGAGCTGGGCGTCGGCCCGCTCTTGTCGGTCGCTATCTCTCCGGACGGTCGCTGGGTCCTTACGGGTGCCTCCGATGGCACGGCGTGGCTGTGGAAGGCAGGCTCGGCCAAGCCCGGACGCAAGGCGCCGCCCCCGTTGCTGGGGCAGCACAAAGGCCCGATCCAACACGTTGGCTTTTCGCGGGACGGCACCGTCGCGTACACCGCGGGCAGCGACGACAAGATCGTGCTGTGGGACATGACCCGCGACAACCCGACGGAGAAGGTCATTCCGTGGGCGGGGCATACCGGCGACATCAAGGCGATCGACGTGACGGGTGCTTCCGCGGGCGCTACAAAACCGACCGACGGTGCCGCGTACCTCTTGTCGGCCAGCGCAGACGGCACGGCTCGGCGTTGGAACCTCGACGACCGCGATGGCGCGATCGAGGTCGAGGTTCTCGGCGGACACCGCGGCGTCGTCAATGCGCTCGATGCGTCGGTCGACGGACGCTGGGTCGTGACCGGCGGTGAAGACCTCAGCGCCCGGGTGTCGTCCGTGTGGCGCAAGGGACGGGGCGATCGTCGGCGGGTACCCGGGCTGGGTCCCGCACGTGTGGGGTTTGGGCACGCCAAGCCTGTACGCAACCTCGCGATGAACGGGGGCAGCAACCGCCTGGTGACCGCGTCCGACGACGGCACCGCGCGGGTGTGGGATTTGGTCGACAAGGGCCGCTTCAAGACGCTCGGGGTGCTCGCTGGGCACCCCGGTCCCGTGACCGCGATCGCCATCAACAAGATGGGGAAGTTCGTCGCGACCGGGTCGGGCGGGGGTGACCTCCGACTGTGGGAGCTGGGCGACACGATCGGTGAGGCACACCTGGCGCTCCAGGGGCATCGGCAGGACATTCGCGGGCTCGCGTTCACGGATCAGTACCTTGTCTCCGTCAGCACCGATGGCTCTGCGCGGCTGTGGGACATGCGAACGGCAGATCCCAACGCCGACGTCACCGTGCTCGACCATGGCGACGAGGTCGTCGATGCTTCCGTCAGCGGGAATGGCAAGTGGCTGCTGACCGCGCTGGGGACCCAAAACAAGGCGATGCTCTGGGATCTGTCGACCGAGGATCCCGCAGCGGCCAACAAGGCGCTCAAGGGGCACGCGGACGCGCTTACAGCCGTCGAGCTCGGCCCCAAGGGGCGCTGGGCTGCAACCGGCGGTCGCGACTACCGCCTGCTGCTGTACGACCTGAATCGGTGGGAGAAGAAGAAGCCCAAGAAGTTCAGGCTCGTGGATCACGAGGCCGAGATCAGCGCGATCGCGTTCGCGCCTAGCGGTCGGGCGATGGCGTCGGCCGATGCCAACGGGAATGTCTGGGTCTGGAACCTCGAGAGCAAGCGGCCCAAGGACAACCCGCACCGCCTCGAGGGCCCGACGGGCGAGGTCCGCGGGCTGTCGTGGTCTGGCGACAGTCGCTGGGTCGTCGCGGGGTCGGACGATCGTGGGATCTACCTGTGGGAGATGGGACGCGACGGACCCACGGGCGAGCCGGTGGTGCTGGCGGGTCACGAGGGGGTCGTGTCGGGCGTTGCCATCGCCCGCGACGCGACGTTTGTGGTGTCGGGCGGCTTTGACGGCACCGCGCGTCAATGGCCACTGGGCGCGCCGGACCTCATCTCGCTGGCCTGCAACCGCGCGGGTCGGTGGCTGACGCAGACGGAGTGGGCCGACCACGTGGGCGGTCCGTTTGTGGATGGCTGCCCGCGGTAGTCGGCGCTAGTGGACCGTTGAGTTGTTCTTGCACGAGGGCTTTTCGTACTTGGCGCACTTGAACCGCACGTGGATGTGGTGGATGTGCGCGGCGGAATGGTCCAGCACGCCGCCGTTGCGCTTGAAGATCTTCTCGACCTCCTCCTCGGTGGCTCCCATGCCTCGGCCTGCGCGTCGGACCGTGTCGAACAAGTGCTTGTCGAGGAACACCACGTGCACGGCTCCTGTTTCGGCGAGTGCCTCGATGAGCCCGTAGGCCGCAAACCAGTCGACCTCTTCGGGCTCCGGTCGGCGCCCCCATTCTTTGTTTCCGGCTTCGTCGAGATACTTGGCCTTGAACACACCACGCAGGGTGGGAAGCCAGATATCGATGTCGCGACCCGCCTGGTGCGAGGCGTGGGGTCGGAAGTGGCCGCCACCCTTCTTCGAGATGTCGGCGAGCACAAGCTCGCCCTCCCACGCGATGTCGCGACGAAACGCCGCGATGGCACGCTGCAGATTCGACACCAGCACGGCGTTGGCCCACATCCGTCGCGGCTGCCGCCGGATGTAGTTCGGTGAGTCCGGCATCTGGATGCCGTTCTCAAGCGAGCCATTGTTGGGGTTGCCTTTGGCGATGGCGTCGAGGCGCGCCACGATCGGTGGGATCTCGCGCGTGTCCTTGCTGCGTCGGTACGGCGTGGGATCGATCCACACCTTGATGCGGTTGCCCGCCTTCGGCGTGTCCGGGAACTCCGCCGCGTTGTAGGCCTTGAGCCGCGTCGGCGAGACGTTGAAGCGAGTCGCCAGCGTTGACCACGCTTCCTCCCCGGGCTCGACCTCGTAGTTGATCATCGTCTGCGGGAGCGGGCTCGTGATCGGGGCGTCGATCTTGAGGACGTCGCCCTCGCTCAGAGGGTCGTCCTTGCTGATCGCGTTCCAGTTGGCGATCTCCTTGGTCGTGACGCTGTAGCGGCGGGCGATATCTTCAAACGTCTCTTCCGGGATGACCGTGTGCTCGACTCCGGGCAGGCGTGGCTTGGGCCGAGGGGGACGAACACCGCCGTCGTCGTCATCGTCGTCGTCGTCGTCGTCGTCGTCGTCCTCACCCGTGTCACCCGTGGAGCCTCCGCCGGTCGCGTCGGCACCCGCGGTAGGCGTGGGGTCAGGGGTGGACTCTGGCCAAAACATGATCGCGGCTGCGACCCCTCCGGCGAGCACGACGAACGCAACGCCCGCGAGGATGATCGTCTTGACGAGGGCTTTGCTGGCACCGGCGGCGCTTGCCTCGATGAGCTCGCGCTGAACACGAGTGACAGGGAGCGCTCGGTCCTCGGGTGCGGCGAGCCAGCGGCGTGCAGCTGCGAGTTCTCCACGGCGCAACCCCAGGTGGGTTGGGCGGCCCGCGGAGTCCCACTTTTCTGCGATTCGCTGCATCCGGCCGTGCATGTCCCGCCACTGGCGGTCCCCGCTGGCCGAAGCGAGGAGCGGGCCCGTTGCGACGGGCGGCGCCTGTACGGGGGCCGCGTTGCTCACGGGGCCGGCGTGCATGGTGGTCAGCTCGAGTTTGAAGGACCCGACCCAAACCTCGACGCCCTCGGTGACCTGGACCGGCTGCGTCAGCCGCACGCTGTTGATGAACGTGCCGTTGGTCGAGCCGCGGTCGGTGAGTGTGACGACGTTGCCCGCAATCTCAAACTGGCAATGGCGCCCTGAGACACCCGTCCCGTCGATGGGGACTGTGTTCTCGGCCAGACGGCCGATCGTGACCACCGGGCCGTTGAACGGCTGGAGGGAAGAGTGCCCGTCCGGGCTGGTGACGCGGATGGCGTACATTCCGAAGCGGCCGCATTGTACCCGCCCTTGCCGAGCTTTGCGGTCCCGGGGCGGGACGGGCTACCACGCACTGTTTTGCCGCCGCCGTTGGCTGGTGCGGAAAAAACGACGCGGGGCCCAATGCGTCACACGGTGCTGGTCGAGCGTGAGGCGCTCACATCTTGAAGTTCATCTTCGCCGTCTGGATAGGCTCGATGCTCGCGTTGAACTTGGCCTTGGTCTTGACGGCCGATGCGATGCACTTGCCCAGCGGGGTCGTCTTGTTGATCCCCGTGGCGACCGCGGAGAACACGGTGCCCTTGTTGTTGATCGTGGCGCTGACCTGCACCTTTTGGCCTGAGAACGCGCCGTACGACTTGCCGCATGCCTTGGCGGCCTTGTTGGCCCTGCCAAAGCCCTTGCTGAGGTCTTTGCCCGTTCGCTTGGCAGTGGGCGGCTTTGGCTGCCGCTTGGGCCTCGGTGTCGTGGCCGGCGTGTGCTTGGTCGGCGTTGTCTCTGGTGTTTCGGGAGGAGGCTCGGTGCCGCCGTCGTCCGGCGCGCCGCCGTCTGCCCCAGCATCGGCCGCGCCAGCATCGGCCGCGCCGCCATCCGCCGTTTCCGGGGGAATTGCCACGGGGTCGGCCACTTTGGGCTCGACCTTGGGCATGACCGGCTGAAGCTTGCTCTCGTCCTCTTTGGGCTTGTCAGCCTCTTTGTCGTCGGGGTCGGCCGAATCGGCCGCGGCGACCGCTTTCTTGGGTGGGGTTGGATCCTCGTCGTCTCCGCCCAAGAGCGCGAACGCGACGAGTCCACCCGCAGCGAGCGCGGCGAATGCCCCGCCCCCGATCAGCGCGAACAGGCCCGCTCGACTCTTCTCTTCGGGCGCGTAGGCGTCTGGGGCGTGCGTGGGATCCGGAGCGTGCGTCGGAGGCCGTGTTTCGGGACCGGGAGGGTTCGTGGTCGGTGCGGCGCCGGGCGGTACGTTTGTGTTGGGCGGATAGCCGCCCGCGTTGCCGCCAGTCTGCTGCGCGCCCCATGCCATCTGACCTTGTGGCGTTGCGGGGAGCCCAGCCAAGGCAGCCGCGGCCTGTGGGTCGTCGAGCACCATGGTGCCCATTGCGCCGTCGGGCGGCACGCTGGGGGGTGAGGCGGCGCCATCGGCCAGCCACATGGTGTGGCCGGGGCCGTCGTCGAGCGGGAGGGTCGCCGACGGGCCCGCCATGACGGGCGGACCACCCAGCCCCGCGCGGAGATTGCCGTCGGGTCCGACAGCCTCGAGGGCCTCCCCGAGCAGCTCCATCGATTGGTAGCGGTCCTCTCGCTTTTTCGAGAGGGCCTTGACGACGATGGACTCAACGACGGGCGGAATGTTCGCGTCGGGCGCGATGGTGCTGGGCAGCGTCAGCGGCTCGGTGAGGTGCCGCGAGAGCACGCGCATGAAGTTGTCGCCGTCGAACGGGACGTTGCCCGTCAGCAGCTCATACATGACGATCGCGGCGGCGTAGACGTCGGTTCGCTTGTCGGCCGCCTCGCCGCAGGCCTGCTCGGGCGCCATGTACTTGGCGGTGCCAAAGACGGCGCCCGTGCGGGTCAGGCCCTTGTCATTTTCCTGGTCGGTGACCTTGGCGATGCCAAAGTCCAACAGCTTGATGAAGTCTTGGCCGCGCTTTTGAATGACAAAGCAGTTGGCGGGCTTCAGATCGCGGTGAATGATCCCTTTGTCGTGCGCGGCTTGCAGCGCGCCCACGATCATGAGCATCAGCTCGCGAACTTTGGGCCAGGGCATGCGGCCGCTGCGCTTGAGGCGGTCGGAGAGGTCCTCGCCTTCGAGGTGCTCCATCGCAAAGAACACCGACCCACCAGGCACGGGCCCGAAGTCGATAATCTCGACGATGTGGTCGTGATCGATCATCGAGGCGGCACGTGCCTCCTGCAGGAACCGATCGACGTGGGTTTGGTCGCGGCAGAGCTCTGGGTGCAGGACCTTGAGGGCGACGCGCTTGCGGAGCGTTACGTGTTGCCCCCCGTACACGCTGCCCATGCCGCCTTCGCCTAGGATGCGCTCCACCTTGTAGCGACCGGCCAGGACAGTGCCGATAAGGTCTTCGGGGGAGCTCCAGGTCACCCCGCCTTCCACACTCGTGTTGCTGCCGTCAGTCATCTAGGGGCCAAACCGTGCCGTCGCCAGCATACCGCATTGACGCTGGCGGGCTGCCTTCTCCACCAAACGCGCAGGGCCCAGCATGGGTCCATCCGGTCGCCGATGGGCCAGGCGTGTAGGTTACAGGATCACACGTCGGAGGAAAAAGACACAGACGAGCCCGCGAGTGCCGCACCGATGGATGCGTCAACTTGGGCGCCATCCTTGTCCATGCCGCGGACGCGGAGATTGACCGCCTGGCTGCCGACCTTGGGCAGGAAGGCGCCCGAGGCCTCGTCGAGGGCCCGTTCGAGCTCGCTCTGGGTCGCGCCCGGGCCCAGTTGCTGGCGTACCGCGACGGCCAGCCGATGGGCCCGGCCCGCGAGAATGCGACCGGGCAGCGCCATGTCGCCGCCCACCATGGGGGCGCCCGCGAGCCGCAGGCGGTCGCTGTCGGACTCGCTCCCCAAAGCGGTCACCCCGCGCGAGCCCAACGCTTGCTGCGTCCGGTACGCAAGGAAGTGTTCGGTGGGGATCGTGTGGGATCCTCCCGGTTGCTTCACGTCGTGGGCTGCGGGGGCGACGAGGGCGCCGTTCTTCCCCAAAATCCCTGCGGGCGTCCCCGTTCCGCCCACCGATGTCGCGGCCATTGCGGCGATCGCAGCGGCTCCACCTCCAAAGACGGTGCGCGGTCCCCCGTCGTCCTCGTGGAACACGACGGGGGCTCCGACGACGGCGCACAGCCAGCCGGCCGATGCGCGATCTCGCAGCGCCGTCCATGCCTCGGGGATCTCCTCGGTCACGTCCTGAGCGTCGGGTGCTAGCCCAACCGTTTCGTGACGAACCTGCACAACGATCGGTACTCGGGCGGCGTCGGCGAGGTCCGCCAGCGCGCCGAGCAGCTCCGGGTCGCCGACGGGTTCGGCCACAAAAACTGCGTCAGGCCGATCCCACGCGTCGGCGTCGAGGGCAGGCGCGAGGGCTTGCAGCATCGCGCTGGGCTCGGTGTCCAGCGCGTCCACGCCGAGGTCGTCCGCGCTCGGGCAGGCGGCCATGATCATGCGCAGCGATCGCCACGCGGACTCGAGTCGCGCCACGGGAGCCGCGGCCAAAAAGTCTCCCGCCGTCTCTTGCAGCGATGCGCGCAGGAGCTTGCCGCACTCGCGCCCGGAAGTTGGCGCGGGCACCGGGCTGTCGCCCGACCGCATCGCAGAGATGAACGAACCCACGGCGCTCTTGGCTTCGGCAGCCGTCCGCTCGGGCTCGGGCGCCAGCGCGGCCTTGCCGAAAATCGGGTCGTCGTCATCATCTCCGTCAGTGGCGGCAGCGGGGGGCTGCGTCGACGTGGAGGCGGCGGCCCGGATGACGGGCGGCGTGGGCGGGCGGCCTTCGATCATGTCGACCCATCGGCCGTCGCCGATAGCCGTGCGGATTTGCTGCAGCGCTCGCGCCGTGTCTCCGTCCTTGGCCAGGCGGTCGACGATTGCCGACAAGCTGCCGAGCAACTCGACTTTGCCCATCACGTCGCGAACGCGAAAATCCCTCGGACGCCCGAACTCCATCGCGAGGCTTCTCGTGTCGTCGGAGCCCACGCGGTCCGGCACGGACACGGTTGCGGCCGGTGAAAAAGACCCCATCACCGTCGTGAAACGCTCACCCGAGACCGTGATGCGTCGTCCCGAAGGGGAGGCGGACAAGGGGGCGGCGATGAGCCAGCGCAGCGGGCGGGGATCGACGAGCGGGGGCATCGGGCGCAAGCCTACCCGAAAACTCGGCGGGCGATGGCCACTCGGGTCGCCGCACGCGACGCGCAGCGATAGTGCTAGCGGAGCGCGGCTGCGCCGCGGATGCGTGCAAGCCAACGCTGCTGTGTCGTTCCGGTCTCCTGGACAAGACCAGCCACAAAGAGGTTGCCGCTGGGGTCGACGGTCGCGCCCTGCGGAATCACGTTGCCCCCGTCGATCTGGATTGCACTGTCGCAGCCGCGAGACCCGTCGGACTGGAGTGCCACGGTCACCGCCTCGAATCCCGTCTTGGATGGCGCGAACGTCATGCCAAGTCCGACTCGCCCGGTTCCATCGATGCCCAGGCCGTCCAACGTATGGGCTTCGCCCACCAGATCGAGGCTGTCGACCTGCCATCGCTCCGCGCCATCGGGGTCGACCTTGAAGACCCAGTAGCGCCATCCAGCCGCTGCGGAGACGGTATTGTTGATCCCAAGGACGGCATCGCCGTTGGCCGCGACCGCAAGTCCGGCCGACGTGTGGTCGGTCGTCGGTGCGCCCGCGAACGGCGCGAAGTCCCAAAGGGGCGGGCCACCGTCAGGCGCAAACTTCACCAGGTGGACATCGGTTTCGTCGAAGGCGACGTACACGTCAACCGCCGCGTAGACATTGCCCGCTCCGTCGACCGCAACGTCCCCGCCGCGGTCGGTTGAGAACCGACCGTTGCCGACGCCGCTGTAGGTTTCCGTCCACTGTGCTTGGCCGCTGGCGTCGTACTTGCGGACCCACAGGTCCGTATCACCATCTGCGTCGCGGACGGTTCCGCTGACGATCGCGTTGCCGTTGCCGTCAAACGCCGCGCCCGCGCCATCGTCGTCGTTGCCGGTCAGCCCATCGTGGACGTCCGTCCATTGCTCGACGCCGTCGGCGTTGAAAACGTAGACCGCGATGTCGCGTCCGTTCTCGCCGCGGACGGTGGCGGTCACCAGGATGTTCCCTTCGGCATCGACCGCAACGGCATCCGCGCCTTCGTCGCTCCCAAGGTCGATGGTCTCGGACCACAGCTCGGTCCCATCCGCGTCGAATCGCGAGACCCAGATGTCACTGTCCTTGTCATTTTGCCGGACGCCGACCACGGCGACCGAGTTTTCCGGGCCCACCGCCACATCCGTCGCGAAACTCCCGTCGTCGGCACGACCGATGGCGCGCTCCCAGGTGAGACCGCACTCCGCGATGCACTCGTTGTTACACGCGTCGTCGTATTGGGTGTTGCCGTCGTCGCACTGCTCGTCCTCGTCGACCACGCCGTTGCCGCACAGCGAGGCGCCCGTCGTGGCGTCCGTGTCGCTGGTGGGCTCGCCCGTGTCGCTGGAGTCGTCGGCGCCCGGGGCATCGCACTCGCACGCGCCCAGCTCGTGCCCGCTGGGCGCACACAGCTGCACGCCCGCGCGGCCGTCGTTGCACATGCAGCCCAGCTCCTCGCCGGGCTCGCAGGTCACATCGTTGGACTCGAATCCGCCGGTATCGGACTCCGGCGCCTCGGTGGGTTCGTTCGTGCAGCTGGCCGCCAGTGCCGCCGCTGCGATGGCGAGTGTCGGGGACAAGGCAGTTGCGACACGACGGAATAGAGGGTCACCCACGACTCCATGACTCTGCATGAGCGGGCGTGGAAGATCTAGCGGGAGCGATGGCTGAACGGCCGCGCCCCTCCGCCGTTTGCGCCGTGGGAAGCGCAGTGGCAGCATTCCGGCCCTCGGTAGCGGTTCCAATGGATGGCCTCAAAGCACTCGAAGCGGCAGTTAAGCGCGACCTCGATCGCCTCCAGTATCCAGCGCGGCCGTGGCTGGAGCCCCACAAGACGGCGGCTTCGGGAGCGCCCGTGTTGGATGTGTTGGTCGTTGGCGGCGGCCAGGGCGGGCTCGCGACGGCGGCGGCGCTGATGCGAGAGCGGGTTGGGTCGGTGCTGGTCGTCGACCAGAACCCGCTCGACCGCGCGGGTCCGTGGCTCAACTTCGCGCGCATGGTGACGCTCCGGACGCCGAAGTACCTGACGGGTCCGGACCTGGGCCTGCCCAACCTCACGATTCAAGCCTGGTACGAGGCGCAACACGGTGCTGAATCTTGGGAGTCGATGGGTCTTATCCCCAAGGAATCGTGGGCGGCGTATTTGGCGTGGTACCGCAAGACCCTCGAGATCAATGTGCGCGCCGAGACCCGCGTGGTCGGCGTCGGCTGGGACGACGACGAGGGCGAGCTGTGGGCCGACGTTGAGCAGGACGGGCAACGCGAGCGGCTGTGGGCGCGACGCATCGTGCTCGCCACGGGCATCGAGGGCTCGGGGCAATGGCAGGTGCCGGCCTTCATTCGCGAGGGGCTGCCCGCCGATCGCTTCAGCCACACCCGCGGCGACATCGATTTCGACGCGTTGGCCGGCAAGCGGGTTGGGGTGCTGGGCGCGGGCGCGTCCGCGTTCGACAATGCCTCCGTCGCGCTCGAGCACGGGGCGGCCGCGGTCGAGTTGTTTTTTCGCCGCGACAAGCTTGTCGACGTCAACCCATATCGGTGGGCGGAGTTTGTGGGGTTCTTGCGCCACCACGCCGACTTGCCCGATGCCCAGCGCTGGCGGTTCATCCGACAGATCTTGCGGATGGGACAGCTGCCGCCGACCGATACGTTTGCACGGGCCAAGGCACACGCCGCCTTCACGCTGCGCCCGGCAAGTCCGTGGACGGATGTCGCGATGGTCGACGATGCTGTGCGGGTCACGACGCCCAGCGGCACGCACGACTTCGACTTCTTGATCGTCGCTACGGGATTTGTCACCGACTTGTCGCAGCGGCCAGAGCTTGCGACCGTGCACCCGCACATCGTGCGCTGGGGCGACCGCTACACGCCGCCTGCAGGCGAGGAACACGAGGACCTGGCACGGCATCCCTACTTGGGCCCTGCCTTCCAGTACATGCCGCGCGATGCTGCGGCGACGCCGTGGGTCAGCCGCATCCACAACTACACGTTCGGGTGCCTGCCCAGCCTCGGTTTTGGCGGGGCCAGCATCTCGGGCTTGAAGTACTCGATCCCGCGCTTGGTGGGGGGAATCACCGCATCGCTGTACCAGGAGGGCGCCGACGATTTCTTTCGTTCGCTGTGCGCCTACGAGACCAAGGAGTTTGACGTATGACCGCCCCGCGAGCCGCCACCTTCCCCGGACTTATCGATCTCGCGGCCAAGGGGCTCGGAGGCGCCGTGCTGGCGACCAACGACGACTTCTTCGCCAGCAAAGACAACCTGATCGAGCCGGCCGTTCCGGTTTTCATCGCGGGCAAATACACCGAGCGCGGCAAGTGGATGGACGGCTGGGAGAGCCGCCGCAAGCGCGGGCCGGGGCATGACTGGGCGATCCTACGACTGGGCGCGGCGGGGGTCGTGCGCGGCCTCGAAATCGACACCGCGCACTTTTTGGGCAATCACCCGCCGTTTGCGTCGGTCGAGGGCGTGGCGGCCCCGCCGGATGCGACCACCGAGCAGCTACAGGCAATGCGCTGGACCGAGATCCTCGAGCAGGTTCCGCTCCAACCCGGGACGCAAAACATGTTCACCGTCTCGCACGCGGAGCAGTGGCCCGAGGCCTTCACCCATCTCCGCCTCAACATCTACCCCGATGGCGGGGTGGCTCGGCTGCGCGCCTACGGTGTTGTGCGACCCGACTGGGACAAGCACCACCACGACGACACCGCGCGCGAGCACCTACGCGAGGGGGAGGTCGACCTCGTCTCCGTGCATCACGGTGGTCTGGCGCTTGCCTGCTCCGACAGCTTCTTCGGGCCGATGAACAATCTTATCCAGCCCGGTCGCTCCGAGAACATGGGCGGTGGCTGGGAGACGCGGCGCCGCCGCGGCCCGGGGTTTGATTGGATCGTCGTCCGCTTGGGCGCCCGCGGCACGATCGGGTTGGTCGAACTCGATACCAACTACTTCAAGGGGAACTTCCCTGACACGGCGATGGTCGAGGGCATTGACGCGCCCGATGCTCGGCTTACGGAGCTGGTCGATCCCAGTGCCGCGTGGTCTGAGGTGCTTCCGCAGACGGCGCTGGTGGCCCATGAGCGGCAGTTCTTCCGCGAGCAGCTCGCTGGAGGTGGGCCCTATACCCACGTCAGGCTCAACATCTACCCCGACGGTGGCGTGAGCCGAATGCGGATCTTCGGGCGAGCCGAGCGCGACGCATGAGCGT
>Ga0316189_10000310_pt1 | contig 48243 bp, 41 predicted proteins | sample LowCovwburrow_MG_FD_204930 | JGI IMG/M metagenome (GOLD analysis project Ga0316189, IMG submission 204930) | Coastal sediment microbial communities from Maine, United States - Lowes Cove worm burrow | ecosystem: Environmental > Aquatic > Marine > Coastal > Sediment | place: USA: Maine... | reverse complement strand
TACGTTAAAAGATTATTTTAAAACTTTACCAAGTTTAAAAGATAAACCTATAGATAGTTATATTCAAGTTTTTATGATTTTTGCTTGGGTAGTTGGTTTAATGGGTGCTTTTACAATCATAACCGATACTTCTGCTTGGAAATTTTTTACTGCTTTAGGTGCAGCTTCAGCTATCATAATTTTAGTGTTTAAAGATACCCTTCTAGGTTTTGTAGCCAGCATTCAAGTATCAATTAATGATATGGTGCGTATTGGCGATTGGATAACATTTGAAAAATATGGAGCCGATGGAGATGTGATCGAAATTAATTTATCAACTGTTAAAGTTCAAAATTTTGATAAAACTATTACTACAATTCCAACTTATGCTTTAATATCTGATTCGTTTAAAAACTGGAGAGGAATGGTAAATTCTGATGGTAGACGTATAAAAAGAGCTCTCTTGATTAAATTGGAAAGTGTTAAATATTTGACAAATAATGAGACAAATAATTTAAAAAAAATCTCAATAATTTCTGGTTATTTACAAGCACGCCAAGATAAGATTAACACCTATAATACAGAAAATAATATTGATAAGGAATTATTGTTAAATGGACGAAATCTAACAAATATAGGAGTGTTTAGAAAATATGCAGAAACTTATGTTAGGCGTCATTCTGGCATCAATAAAGATATGATGATCATGGTACGTCAATTAGCTCCTACTACACAAGGTATTCCTATTGAAGTTTACGCCTTTAGCAGTGATAAACGATGGGAGAATTATGAATATATTATGGCTGATGTCTTTGATCATTTGTTAGCAGCCGTGATGTATTTTGATCTAGAATTGTTTGAATTACCGAATAGCTCAAGTTTTAAAAAATAATATTAAATCAGGTCTCCTAATTGATCTACCGCGACATACCTTTCTGTTGTAAAGCCTTCGGCTGCATCTACACCAATCAATCTGCCTAGATCTTGAGCTCTATATTTAATACTATCTAAAAAGTTTTTGCTTGAAATAGGTGAAACCGGTTCTTTACTATTTGGGTCGTAGAATTGTGAACCATAAGCTCGTACAGCTTCCATTTTTTTCTCTATAAATCCTGAGACATCAACTACAAAATCAGGTGATAAATTTTTCCATTGAATATAGTGATACACATGTTTTGGTCGCCATTCTTTTTGAACTGAACCATTTAGATGCGTTTCAACTTTACGTAAACCAGATAAAAAACAAGAGTCACTAACTAAATTACTTCCTTTAGAATGATCTATATGTCGGTCATAAACAGCATTACACAACACAATTTGCGGTTGATATTTTCTTATAATCTTAATTACTTCTAATTGATGTTCTTTATCATTCACAAAAAATCCATCTGCAAAAGCGAGGTTTTCTCGAATAGATACACCCAATATTTTAGCTGCTGTTGCAGCTTCCTTATCTCTAATTTTAGCAGATCCTCTTGTACCAAGTTCACCTCTAGTTAAATCGAGTATACCAACTTTTTTACCAAGCGAAACCTCTTTGGCTATGGTTGCTGCACAGCCTAATTCAACATCATCCGGGTGCGCTCCAATGGCCATTATATCTAATTTCATAAATTGTTAATTATAGCTCAAATATACTATAAGTATTTATTATTTTTAACAGCTAAATTTAATTTGATGTTCGAGCACTTTTTTCAATGTCCTTATTGTTGGGAAACCATTTCCATGTTACTTGACCCCTCATTGCAACAAACAACATATGTTGAAGATTGTGAAGTTTGTTGCCGACCAATACAAATTAACTCAACATTCAATAATTCTAGCGAACTGATTGGCTTTTCTGCCGAAGATATTGAGCAATAAAAATAAAGTATATTTATTTTTAAGTCTATCTATTTTATTCTCCATGTACATCTCAACCTGATAAATATCATTGTAAATACTAGTAGTATGACTTATATTGTTAAGTGCAAATATTTATTAATCTAAAAATTAAAGTCATGTCAAAAGAGAGTAGCAATTTAATGCTAGGTTTATTAACCGGTGTTGCAGTTGGTGTTGGAGCAGGGATCTTATTTGCTCCAGACAAAGGAACAAAAACCAGAAAAAAAATTAAAAACAAAGTGGTTGAAGCAAAAAATGAAATTACTGAAAAAGTTACACATGCTAAGGAAGAAATGTCTGAATTAATGCATGAAAAAAAATCTGTTTTTGAAGAAAAATTAGAAGATAAAATTTCAAAAATGAGTGTAAAAGCAGATGAAATTATTGTTAACCTAGAACAAAAACTCGAAGATCTTAGAAAGAAAAATGCGCATCTTCAAAAGAATTAAATAGTATGGCTTTTGAAAATTTAAAAGAGGGCATAGCTGATGTTGATTCTAATATAAAAGAATATGTTGGCAGTAATGTGGAGTATTTCCAACTCAAAAGTTTTAAAGTTTTGATGAAAAGTATTACTTCCTTAACTAAAATATTGCTTTTAGGTGCGATTATATTGGTTACTATATTGATGTTGTCATTTGCCGCATCATATAGTATTGGTCAAGCACTAGGTAATACTTATTATGGATTTCTAGTTGTTGGTTTGTTTTTTGTTATAATAAGTTTTATTGTTTATTTATTTAGAAATAAGTTAGATAAACCCTTATTGAAAAAGTTCTCTAAATTTTATTTTGAAAAATATGAAAACAATTAATTATAGCTCATTTGAAGAAATTGACCAACAACTAAAAATTTTGTGGCTAAAAAAAGAAATAGCTCATGAGAATATTAAGTTGGGCCTTAAAAGAACTAAGAATAACCTCTACCCTAAAAACCTTTTGATTGGAATAAACAATTTAGGCGGTACAGGGGCTATTATTCAAAGTATGCTCATCACTTTTTTAACAGACAAGATCTTAAAGAAATTAAAAAAAAGAAAAGCTATACATTAAGAGCGTTCATTTTGGCTTTTTTCAAAGCATGCTCTATATCGCCTATTATGTCCTTAGCATCTTCAATACCTACAGAAAGACGTAATAAATTATCTGATATTCCTACTTCTTTTCTCTGTTTGGGTGTAAGCAATGCGTGAGAAGTCTTTGAGGGTAATAAAATAGTAGATTCTACACCGGCCAAACTCATAGAAGGTTTAATGAGTTGCAATTCATTTTGAAATTTTACCGCATCATATTCGTCAGTTAATTCAAAAGACAACATACCACCAAAACCATGCATTTGACTTGCCGCTAAATCGTGTTGTGGATGATTTTTTAACCCTGGATAATACACTTTTTCAATTGCTTCATGTTGCTCTAAATATTCAGCAACATACTGAGCATTTTGATTGTGTTTCTCAACACGAACACCTAATGTTTTAATACTACGCTCTAATAAATAGCACATAAAATCACTTAAATTGCCTCCAATATTCTTTGCTTTATTCCAAATAATATCAATATGTTTTTGAGAGGCCGCAACTGCTCCGGCGGATATATCGCTATGTCCACCTAAATATTTAGTAGCCGAATGCAACGAAATATCTATTCCAAGGTCAATGGGAGTTTGATTGATAGGTGATGCAAAAGTATTATCTATCATGGATATCAATCCGTGTTTTTTAGCAAGATCAGCAATGGCTTTTACATCAGTAATAGTCAATAAGGGATTTGAAGGTGTTTCTATATATATAACTTTAGTATTCGGTTTTATTAGAGCTTCAAAATCTGCAACATCTACCCCATCCGTAAAGGAATATTCAATACCCATTTTTTCAAACTCCTCAATAACAAGATTAAAAGTACCTCCATAGATCTCATTTTGCAAAACTATATGATCTCCATGATTTAAAAAGGCAAATAAGGTTGTACTAATGCCTGCCATTCCAGAAGCAAAAGGAATTGCAAATTCTGTATGCTCAAGCGCTGCAATCTTTATACCAACAGCTTCCTGATTTGGAGTATTAAAATATCGCGGATATCTTTTGACATCAACATCCATAAAAGGATATGAACTTGTCATAAAAATGGGTGATATTGCACCGCCAAATTGTGTGTCTTTTATTTCTCCTACATGCGCACAAATCGTATGAACGCCTAAGTTCTTTTTTCCCATTGAATCCAGTTTTAAAACAAATCTAAATTACAAAACATTCTTAAACTTTAACATCTTTCCATTTGCCTTTTTTGAAAAGTATGATTCCTATTATAGCAATTAAAGCTTCCGCTAAAACAATAGCTAAAAATACGCCTAGAGGGCCTAATTCAAGAGTAATTGCTAATACATATGCAAGTGGAATTTGAAATAACCAAAAGCAGAAAAAGTTTATATATGTTGGCGTCTTCGTATCCCCGGCACCATTAAATGATTGAATAACAACCATTCCATAAGCATAAAATACATATCCGGCTGCAATCACTTGTAAACATAAGGCTCCGTATTTGACCACCTCTGGTTCTGCACTAAACCATTCTAATATTTCATGTGCAAAGACTAAATACACTATCGAAACAATAACCATAAAAATAGCATTGTATTTACCCGTTATCCAAACCGATTTTTCTGCCCGATCTGGTTTTCCAGCACCTAAATTTTGACCCACCAAAGTTGCTGCCGCATTACTCATTCCCCAAGAAGGCATAAACGTAAACATCATTACACGTATGGCGATAGTATAACCCGCTAATACCTCACTGCCGAATTCTGACATGATGCGCATTAAAAATACCCAGCTTGAAGTACCAATTAAAAATTGACCAATACCACCTATTGATACTTTTATTAAATTTATCATTACGGCAGATCTTATGACTAAATCTCTTGCTGCAATTTTTAGCTTTCCCCATCCATAAAACAAAATACCTAGTTGAAAAATAACTGCTGTACCTCTACCAATGGTTGTGGCAATAGCAGCACCCTCTACGCCATAAGCAGGAACAGGACCCAGGCCAAAAATAAATATAGGATCTAAGATTATGTTAAGTCCATTTGATAAAACGAGTGTCCACATGGCAATTGATGCGTTACCAGCACCCCTGAAAATAGCATTGATTAAAAACAAAAGCATAATAGACATGTTACCTCCCATTAGTATTTGTGTATAGCCATAACCTTCAGCAATCAGATCCGCTTCGGCACCCATAAGACCTAATATTTCCTTAGCATAAAAGATTCCTATTACACTTACAATAAGTGATACTGCTATTCCTAAAAATATGACTTGAACAGCAGCTTGATTAGCTCCTTTGATATCTTTTTCACCTACTCTTCGTGCCACAACTGCGGTCGCTGCCATACTTAAACCTATTGCTACAGCATATACTAAAGTAATTACTGATTCAGTTAATCCGATGGTTGCAACTGCATTTACACTTATGCGAGAAACAAAAATAATATCTACCAAGGCAAAGATAGATTCCATGAGCATTTCTAAGATCATGGGTACTGAGAGCATAAAAACAGCTTTACGGATGCTGCCACTGGTAAAATCTTGTTCCTTACTACTTAGTGAAGCTTTAAAATAGGTGAATAGTTTTTGTATTGATAATTTATTTGATGTCATGATTGTTATATAAATATACTATAGAAATTAAATAGAAGGTCTATTTTTTTTTTTAGGGAAGCCAACATAAATTGACTTAATAAAAGAAGTGAGGCTTAAACAATCATAGTCACAAATGTATAAAAAATTTGTCATTTTTATTAAAGAAAAAATCTTTCACGAAATTCTTCATTCTACAACGTTCATTCGGAATCATATTTTCTTAAGTAAAACATACTAAATCGAGTTGATTTTCTCATAAAAATGATCGAACTTAGAGATTCATTCTTTAAATCATTAAACATGCAAAGCAATCATATTAATTACGTTGAATTCAAGGCACATGATCTTGAGAAGATAAAATCATTTTACCAACAAGCTTTTGACTGGATCTTTACCGATTATGGTCCGACATACACTTCCTTTGCAGAAAGTGGAATTTTCGGAGGCTTTGAAACGACTGAAGAGCCAATTGTAAATGGAGCACTTATAGTATTGTATCATGAAAATCTTAATACATGCACAAAAAATATTATTGAGGCTGGTGGTAAAATTTCTGTAGATATTTTTTCTTTTCCCGGCGGACGCCGCTTTCATTTTGTAGATCCTTCGGGGAATAAATTAGCTGTTTGGTCTGATAAATAAAATAGTAAACTGAGCTAAAAAAAGGAATAATCAACTTTTTTGATGTCATAAAATAGTTGAGCTTTGCTATTTAACAACATAATGGTGATATACGTTTTTCCCGTGTTGGCAAACATTTACAGTAGACTTATAAAACATTAATAAACGCTCATGAAAAACAGAAAGATTATTGCAACCATATTCATAATATTAGCCATTACGCTTGGGGCAATTTTTTATTTAAAAATTGAATTTCCAACTGGCTTGGAAGGTTATTTTAAAGCCGAATACTATAACCAATTTGGTCCCTTAGCAATTAGCATTGAGCTATTAATTGCCGGTTTTTATCTGTTTATTAAACATACCAAAACCAATTTTACTTTAGCACTTTTTGGTTTTACTGCCTTGTTGGATTCTTTTTTTAATGTTATCGGGCTTTTCACAAGTAATGTGCCTAGCTATGCAATGTACCTTTTGGTCAGTTGTGCTTTATTAGCACTATGGATTGCATTTTCGAATACATTCAAATTAGGGCGGATATCTTTTATAGGAGCATTTGTTAGTTTTATTCTTGGTAACGCAATCGAATTGTTCTTTAATTATCTGTAAAATGTGTTCAACTTTTTTATTAAGAATTTTTCAAAAGGAAAATAAAAAGAAGTTAGCCAACATCCACAATAAATAATTGAGTTGTATTTGCTTTCTGAATGCTCAAAAATTTAACATTCTCAGCCAAAACTTTAATATAATTTTAATATAAAACCATAAATTGTATCGTAAATTGAAGGTTTACTAATTTTAAATTCTTCATTATGTTACGACAATCTTTATTAGGCGAGCTTCGTTTTGAAGCAGACAACACAAGAAAGCTCTTTAATGCTATTCCGGATGATGTATTGGAATACAAACCAAATGAATTTAACTGGACAATTGGTCAATTAGCGGCTCATACTGCCGAAGTATATAACTGGTGGCCAAATACCTTAAAAGAAAATGTATTTGAAATGAGCACCTATAAATATGACAAAGGTGATATTTCTAACATGGCATCTATCAAGAAAAAACTAGAAGAAAATATTGAGAAAGCTATTAAAAGTTTAGAAAACTATCCTGAAGAACGCTTTATGGAAATGTGGTCTATGGAAAATAATGGTAATGAACTGATGGCTGCTATGCCAAGAGTCCAGGTAATACGCGGGTTCTTGATGAATCATTTATATCATCATAGAGGTGAACTTATAGCCTATTTGAGAACAAATGGCAAAGCGGTACCTGGCTTATATGGACCTTCTTATGAAGAGCAACAGCAAATGGCTGCACAAGCTAACTAAATACTAGTATAAACTTAAAGACTGGATGATTCCTAATGTATTCCCTTTTTACATTATCTCATAAATTATCCGGTTTTTAAGGTTGTTGTAATTTTTTGTACAAAAGTGGTCTATCAAAAAGAAAACTTCAAAGAACTTCTTTGTGCTGTCACGATAACTATCGGAATTGTTTCAGTATCGATTTATATTGTGAAAATCTGAAAACCTCTTCCTTCTGAACAGTACTTTTTGACTAGAAAAATAGCAGTTAAAATTCTTCGAGCAAACTGGTAACTTCTTGATTTGTACTGCTGAATTTTATTTGGTTTGCTTTAACCATATACTTAGATTCCTTCTGAATTTCTCGCAATAGCTCTAGAGCTTCTTCTTTTTTATCGTTTCTCAATAAAAACTTGGCATAGGCCAATCGTTCTTTGTAATTCGCATTGGGTATATCTATTTGATGTAACTGTTCCTCTGCTTCAGCAACCCTATTTAATTTCTCAAGTGCCAGCCCATATAAAAGTTGTGAATGAGATGCCTTGAATTCAAATTTATTTTTAATCTTTTCTGCGTAAATATCAACCTTAATATAATTTTCTAAGTACGAAAAGGTTTTTATTAATTGCTTAATGACATGTAGGTCGTTTTGAAAACCTTCGTTTATAGCAGCTTCATAGTGTAGAATTGCATTATTATAATTGTCAATTTCTAAATATGCATCAGCAAGATTTACTTTATTTTGAAACGTTTCAGAAAATTCAAGCTTACTTTCTAAGTCTGTAATTTTTTTAGCTGGATTTATTATAGTGGCAAATTCTTCTTGAATTTTATCAGCACCCCGTCTATTATACACTTTGATAATCAAGTAAATAAGACTCCCTAATACCGGTAAGAATATGACGATAAAGAACCAATAATACTCATGTTTGTTTTTGTATATAAGATAAATACAAAACGCCTGTAAGGCTACTATTAAATAATACTGCATTTGTTTGAATTGAAAATGCAAATTACTAAAACTATACTGTTACACAATACTGAAAATTCAATAGTTTTTTATTTTTAAATGAATCATAAAATAGCAATTTATTGTAAATTGCTCACATGAAAGCCGCTACTGTAATTCAAATTAAAAAGGAATTAACACATCTAACTCAAAGTGAATTAATAGAACTTTGCTTACGTTTATCAAAATTTAAGAAAGAAAATAAAGAACTGCTCACTTATCTCCTCTATGAAGCTGAAAATGAATTCGTTTATATAGAAAGTGTAAAAACTGAAATAGAAGAGCAATTTGAAAACATTAATACTGACAGTTTTTTTTACATTAAAAAAAGCGTACGTAAAATACTGCGTATGGTAAAGAAATATATTCGCTATTCAAAAGAAAAAGAAACAGAAGTAGAATTGCTTATCCATTTTTGCCGAGTACTTAAAGAAATGCAACCCTCCATTGAAAGAAATGTAACTCTTACAAACATTTTTAATCGTCAAATATTACTTATCCGAAAAACAATTGACATCTTACATGAAGACCTGCAATACGACTATAATTTAGAACTTGAAGAGTTAAGCTAAATAATTTATTGTAACCTAAACCCAAAAAGGCTAGTCATATTCATAAAATATAATTTATGAAAAATATACTACTGGCACTATTAAGCTGCATGTCTGTTGCAGTAATGGGTTCTTGTAATGAGGATGAAACTAATATAACAAATGAGCAATTAGTTGAAATAAATGCTATTCCAGTATCTGCAAAAATTATCTTTCACAAAGATAATATTATCTATACCATGGATGAAAATGGTGAAAACATGACTCAAATTACCTATGATGATAATTTTACCTTAGAACATGTTGCCTTATCATATGACAGAACAAAGATTGTTTGTAATTATTTTTCAGATCTATCCGTTGGAAGTCAATCTTCTAAAATGATCTTGTATGATATCATAAAAAAAACACGCACGCACTTAGTACCGCAATTCGCCATGTCAGGAAATGGGGGTGTTGATTGGGATAAAAATGACAATATTTATTTTGCAGGTGTTGATGAGTTACTATTTTTGAATCCAAGGACAATTGCAGCATATAAGGCCAACGCCGGAGCAAATGATATCTATAAAATGAAATATGACGGTACCGGTTTGCAAAACCTGACAAATACCACAGAATATGGTGAGGCAGATGTATCACTATCTCCAGACGATCAAACGATATCATATATGGCCACGAATATTGCTGATCCTGAAAACAGCTTTACCGAGATCTGGAAAAGAGATGTTGATGGCACCAAACCTGTATTATTATTTGTAGGCGGACAAAATAAGGTTTCAAGTGTTCATGATCCTGAAATATCACCTGATGGAAATTTTGTGATCTTTAGTCGTGTAAACAATGAAGTTGATCCAGTTTTTCCAAATAACCCTTTGGCAAATACAGCGCATGATATTATAAAGTTGAATCTTAATACTAGTGAGTTAAAAGTACTTACAGATCCCGGTCCAATTTCAATTGCACCCGATTGGGCCTATGATAAAATTCTCTTTTTAGATATAAGTGATAAGACAAACCCACCACATGCCGGTATAGCAACAATTAATACTGATGGTACAGGGTATAATTTAATACAAAACGGTACAAATATAGGAAAGTGGATTCCTGAATAAAAAGCTATACATCTTGGCTTACTTTTTATCTATCGAATTTAAAGGTATCTAACTTTATATCATCTAAGCCTTCATCATCAAAAGGGTATTCTAAATGATCCTGAATATTGTAAAGTGAAATTAAAATAAACTCGGTGACAATAATGATAAAATACGTAAACCATTGTGGTGTGTCCAAACCTATATTGCTAATAATGGTAGGTGCATATATAAGTGGAAAAATATAGATAAAGATCTTACAGTATGCCTTTAAACTTATGGGTGTTCTATGTGTATGAATGGCATGTAAATTTTCAACTGATTCGTGTAGATCATTCATAAAACGAAAGACTTTATCTCGTAAACTTCTGGAGATAAAAGCATCTTTTTCAATGATAAACTCATACACCTTATTTACAGTTTCATCTAGATCTTTGGTTTTATGATCTGAATTTTTAAGATGACTCATTAAATTTTCACTGATTTCAAGGAGTATAGCTGATAATTCCTTTTTATGCTCTTCAGATAATTCTTTATGACTTATTAGAAAATAGTGCACGGTTTTTAGGGCACTTCTAAACTGACTTAAATGTTCTAAAGCCTTTTCTCGGCGTCTAAAAGATCCTCTAATAGTGAATACCAAAGGAAATATCATTGCAATACTTATTAAAGTTAAGTCTACATTGAAGTTAATTCTATAACTATAAGCCAAATACGTTGCTACAAATGAAATGATCAATGCAATTAACGTTCTACTATTTAAGATGGATAAGTAAGGTTTAATATAATGATTTTTAATATGTTATATTTGTTAAAATTAATACTTTATTATGAAAAAGCAACTATTCTTACTGTTCTTATTTGCCTACTTCTGCCCATTTCATAGTTCCTACACCCAAAATAAAGAAAAATCAGATGAAAGTATAAAAATATCTAAACTTTTTAGAAGTCAAGAAAAATTACCAATCAAATTAAGTTACTCTAACAAAGATCTTAAACGAAATACAAACGATAGTACTTATATTAAAAGTGAACTCTCATATGAACTTGAAGACGGTTCCTGGAAAACGCTAGAGGTAGATTTAAGAGCACGTGGTAATTATAGACGTAAGAATTGCTATTTTTCTCCGTTAAAAATAAAAATTAAAAAACCCGTAACAAAAGGAACCCTTTTTAAAGGAAATAAAAAATTAAAACTAGTACTTCCTTGTTCGAAAGGAAATACTATGAGTGATAATATTGTTAAAGAATATATGGCATATAAACTATATGAAACTATTTCGCCATATCACTTCAAAACACGGATGGTTAGCATAGATTATACTGAACTACGAAATAAAAAGACAGAGAATCATCAACTTAAAGGAATTTTAATTGAAGACGACAATAAAATTGCAAAACGCTACAATGGCTTAGTACTTAAACGATCAATGCATCCTTTAAATCAAGATGCAATATGTTCAGTACAAAATGCATTTTTTCAGTTTATGATATCTAATACAGATTATTCAACCGCATATAGACACAATGAGAAACTACTTTTTATTGATAAAAAAATGATTCCAGTTCCTTATGATTTTGATATGTCAGGTCTAGTTGATGCAAGTTATGCAGTAGTTTCTGAGATTCAAAATGAAGTATTGGATATTGAAAATGTGAAGCAACGACTATACAGAGGTTTTAAAAGAGACGAACAGGTTTTACAACAAATAAGAAAACAATTTTTGGATAATAAAATTCAAGCGATTCAAACTATAGATGATTTTTCAAACGAATTTGAAAATCAAAAAGAATTTGAAATTGCAAAAATTTTTATTTTAGATTTTTATGAAATTTTAGCTAATGATCTTAAGTTTAAAAGACAAATAGTAGATCGGTGTAGAACTAAATAATAAAGTAGAAAAGCATAAACTTTAAATTGGATTTATGCACATTTAAATTAGGTAACGACACTATTTTTTTTGTAATATCGTGGCTCAAAATTATAATTTAATTATAGAAATGAAAAAATATATATTCAGCATAAGTATCACTTTACTTTTTATAGCTTGCGGCACTACGAAAACTGCGGTTAAAGAAACTGCTATCAAACAGGTTAAAACTGTAAGCTATTTTGCAAATACTATAACTGCGGCTGAACTAAAAGAAGCCTTATATACCTATGCTTCTGATGAATTTCAAGGAAGAGAAACGGGAGAGCCAGGTCAAAAAATAGCTGTTGAATACCTTAAAAAGCATTATATGACGTTGGGAATCCCATCCCCATTAACTGAAGGTGATTATTTTCAAGAAATCCCATTGGTAAAGACTGGAGTGCCAGTTATAAATTTAAAAATAAACAATCAGGAATTTAAAGAAATTGAAGACTATGTTTCAATTACCGAAGGTGAAAACGGATTGACAACAACTGATGAAGTTGTATATGCTGGCTATGGTATAGAAACTGAGTCTTTTTCAAGTTATAATGATATTAATGTAAAAGATAAAATTGTTTTAATAAAAGCTGGTGAGCCTAAAAAAGATAGTATTTTTATCCTTTCCGGTACCAAAGCTGCTTCTAAATGGTCAACCAATCAACAATATGAGTTAAAACAAGAAGTAGCAATAGCAAAAGGTGCAAAAACCATTTTATTTTATGATCCACAAATCTATCCTTATGTTGCGAAAAACTTGAGTTCTGGTGGAGCATTAAACTTAAAAGACGATAAGAAAGTTGATAATTTGTATTACTTATTTATTAATACATCTTTAGCAAAAACAATTAACGCATCAATTGATACGGATTCAAAGGCAAGAATAATTAAAACAACTTTTAGCTTCGACTATAATAGTAATACTAGCGATGTAAACTCAGAAAATGTAGTCGCTTATATCAGAGGAAGTGAAAAACCTGACGAGATAATTGTTATTTCTGCCCATTTAGATCATGAAGGGATCATAAATGGAAAGATTTATAATGGCGCAGATGATGATGGTTCGGGTACTGTTGGAGTCTTAGAAATTGCTGAAGCTTTTAAACTAGCTGTCGATGAAGGACAAACACCAAAGCGTTCTATCTTATTTTTACATTTAACAGGGGAAGAAAAAGGTTTATTAGGTTCTCGATATTATACAGATATAAATCCTATTTTTCCTTTAAAAAATACAGTGGCAAATTTGAATATTGATATGATAGGGCGTTCTGATCCGAAAAGAAAAAGTAAAACTAAAAACTATGTTTACCTAATCGGAAGTGACAAATTGAGCACAGAATTGCACAATATTTCAGAAGAAGTGAATAAAAACTGTTGTAATATTGAGTTAGATTATACCTTTAATGATGAGAATGATTCGAATCGTTTTTACTACCGTTCAGATCATTACAATTTTGCAAAAAACAATGTTCCAGTCATTTTTTATTTTAATGGTACACACGATGATTATCACAAACCTACAGATACTCCAGACAAAATTGAATATGATCTGTTGGAAAATAGAGCTCGTTTAGTTTTTAACACTGCTTGGGAACTGGCAAATCGCGATGAGAGAATTATTGTGGATACACCTGCAGCAGCTAATGAATAATAAAATGTCTTACTAATTCAAATATTATAACCCAGTTTGTTATAATATAACTGGGTATTTGTTTAAACATCATCAAATGCTGTTAGAAAAAGAATTTACTGAAATTGAGCGATTTATAGAAGAATATAACAAACAAAACATCAAGATTTCTGCGAAAGGTATTGATTGGCATTTAGACCATTCCTTAAAAGTTATTATTGGTGTTTGTGGCCAACTAAAAAAATCTGATCCTTCTGCATATCGATGGAAATTTAATGCAATTAGAGTATTTGTTTATACCTTCAAATTCTTTCCAAGAGGAAAAGGTAAGTCACCCAAAGCTGTATTACCTCCTGAAAATATCTTAAAACAAGATTTAAAGAATCAATTGTTTAAAGCTAAGCAAGATATAAATTCAATAATGAGCCTTCCTGCAAAAAGTCACTTTAAACATCCATATTTTGGCTTTTTAAATTTAAAGAAAACGAAAATATTTCTAAAATTACATACGTTACATCATCTTAAAATTTGCAGAGATATAATAAAATAATGTTAAAATTATATTTAATAATACGTAAAATAATATTTCAGCGTTATATAGAGTGTTGATGCAATTTTCTGACCCTAAGAAAATTGTTTTTCCCAAACCAATTAACCGATTAAGACAATTAATGCAATTGTTTCATGCTAAAAACTGTGTTTATTATGGTGCCTATTGGCACTCGAATAAACTATTAATAATTTAAATTATAGATTTTAGATGAATTATACAATCGAAATTTCGGGAGGCCTATTGGGCACTAAAACAGTTTTGGAAGGTAAAATTAATGGCGAACATAAGTCACTACAAAAAGCATTACTTTCTGAAAAAAATTTAATTAAATTAGATCCTACCCACAACAATCAATTCAGATACATAATAAATATTAATGCAGGTAGAAGGAAAAAAATTGAATTTATGTTCGATGAATCGAATTTAACAAAAAACTTAAAACAATTGTTAGAAGTAGCAAAAACTGAAAGAGAAGTATATTAAACTTCCTTTGCTTTTTTAATTAATAAATTTAACTTCGTGTTTTCGTAATAAAAACGAATTATCATGAAGCTAAGATTTTCAATTCTTATTTTAATTACAATAACTGCTTGTCAAAAAGACAAAACAGATAATCAAACAAAAAATACTTCAACATCCTTTTTTGTAGGCACTTATACTGCTGGTGAAAGTAAGGGCATTTATAAATTTTCCTTAGAAAATGATGGAACCCTGAACAAGATAGGTTTAGCTGCAGAAAGTGAAAATCCGTCATTTCTATCGAAGAGTGCTAATGGAAACTATCTTTTAGCGGTAAATGAAATTAGTAATAAAGATAATACGGGCACTGTAGAATCTTACTTAATTGTGAAAGACAGCTTACAATTAATCAGTAAAAGTTCTTCTGGTGGTGCTCACCCCTGCTTTGTAACAACTAATGATCAGGATTATATTTTAACCGCCAATTATACTGGTGGTAATATAGGATTACTTAAATTAAATACAGACGGTGAGTTAAGTAGTTTATTGGATGTGCAACAACATACTGGTAAAGGCATCTCAGATCGACAAGAAGGCCCTCATGCCCACTCTGCCTGGTTTGTACCCAATAGCAACGATATTATATCAATTGACTTAGGCACTAATGAATTATGGTTTTCAAAACTAGATACTATCACAAAAAGATTACATGCTTCTGAGCCTACTAACTTAAAAATGGCAGATGGCGCTGGACCTAGGCATTTAACATTACACCCAAATGGAAAATGGATTTACGTTGTAAATGAATTAAATGCTACCATTAGTTTAATACAAAAAAATGATACTGGTGTTTATGAAGAAACAACTACCATCTCTACTCTTCCGAATGATTATACAGCATATAATTCTTGTGCTGATATTCATATCTCGGCAGATGGTGATTTTGTTTATGCATCTAACCGTGGGCATAATAGTATTGTAATATATAAAGTAAATAAGCTGGACGGAAATTTAGAGCTTATTGGCCATGAAGCTACTCGTGGAGACTCACCTCGTAATTTCTCTTTATCACCAAATGGAGATTATTTGTTAGTTGCAAATCAACTGACAAATAATATTATATCCTTTAAACGTGATAAATCGACTGGGCTATTAGAATTTGTTGATCAAATTATAACACCAGCTCCTGTTTGTATTTTATTCTAACAAAAAATCCTGCTAACCCGATAGCTTTCGGGAGCAGGACTCATTAACTTTTTCATTTTCTACTAAATCGGTAAAGGTTAATTTCCTTTCTTAAAGTCGGCTATAAACTTCGCCAAGCCAATATCTGTTAAAGGATGTTTTAATAAACCGTCAATCGCGCTTAATGGACCAGTCATAACATCTGCCCCGATCTTAGCACAATCCATAATATGCATGGTATGACGTATGGAAGCTGCTAATATTTGCGTTTCAAAACCATAGTTATCATAAATTAAGCGAATTTCCTGAATAAGGCCTAAACCATCGGTTGAAATATCATCCAATCTACCGATAAAAGGAGACATATAAGTCGCTCCTGCTTTTGCCGCCAATAATGCCTGACCAGCAGAAAACACCAAGGTTACATTTGTTTTAATGCCTTTATCAGAAAAATATTTACATGCCTTAACACCATCTTTGATCATTGGAAGTTTAACTACAATTTGAGGGTGTAGTTTTGCAAGTTCCTCACCTTCTTTGACCATTCCTTCAAAATCGGTAGCTATCACTTCAGCACTAACATCACCGTCAACAATCTCACAAATAGCTTTATAATGATTTATAATATTTTCATGGCCAGTGATTCCCTCTTTAGCCATTAAAGATGGATTTGTTGTAACGCCATCTAAAATGCCCATTTCCTGAGCCTCTTTAATCTGGTTTAAATTTGCAGTATCTATAAAAAATTTCATTTATATTTTTTTGGTTTGACAAATATAATAGTTCTAAAAATCCTCAGATAATAGATAACGTACAACTTATTAACATGTTGTGAAAATCACCTCCAATGTCTTGAGCCTAAAGTCCAAAAACATATTAAAAATATACAAAGAACCGTCAAACAATTAATGTCTTTCAACTTTTGACTATAGTTTATAATGATTCATTAATATTTTTTCATATATCTTATCTGGAAGTAACCTTTTTAAAACTATAGAGAATTTTTGCATAAAACTCCCCACTTTATAATGTATTTTAGGTTTAGATGTATAGATGATTTTATAAATGATTTTTGCCATTATCTCACTAGATAATCCACTATTTACATGGGTATCCATTAAGGCTAAATTCTCTGAGTACTTATCTTTATATGCAGAACTCTCAAAGACAGGTGTATGATACCTTCCTGCCGCAATATTAGTCGCAAAATCTCCCGGAGCTACATTAGTTACTTCAATTCCGAAACTCTTGACTTCCATTCGAACAGCTTCAGTCACTAACTCTAAAGCGCCTTTGGTTGCCGAATACATTCCCCGAAAGGGTAATCCCATATAACCTGCAATTGAAGTTATATTTATAATCAATCCTTTTCGTTGATTGCGCATATGTGGCAATACAGCTTTCATAACATCAATAGCTCCAAAAAAATTAGTATCAAAAACAGCTCGCATTTCTTCGGTTGGTGTATCTTCAATTGGGCCTGTAATTCCCATTCCCGCATTATTCACCAAGATATCTAATTTACCTTCCTTGGCAATAATAGTTGTAATTGCCTTGTTGATAGATTCGATATTTGTAACATCAAGAGCTAACATAGATATTGCGGTGTTTTCGCTATTGTTAGGTTTACGGCTCGTACCATAGACCTTCATTCCTTTTTGATGTAAATATTCTGCAATACTTTTACCAATTCCAGAAGAAGCACCGGTAACCAAAACAACCTTAGACATATATTTAATTATTAAAAAACAAATGTACTAAAACGTGTAACAAAAACACATTTTTGAATACTAATGGGGTAGAATTAGATTTGATTTTGTGAAATGCTTACGAGGAAATGATTAAGCATAAAAAAAAGGCAAGCTACCTACATCACACCGCTACGACCTAATACCTTTGCTGCATTCCTGCCCTGGAGGATTCAAAGGGAGCTGGTTGTGTAGGACTTGCCCGAGGCAAAGTTACAATCAATTTCTAATATTCCTACTGTTTTATTGATTATTTAAAGCTTAAATTTTCAGTAAAAATTAAGTAGCTAACACTTAAATAATTATATTTGTTCAACTCAAAAAACTAAACAAAATGGAAGATCAACAAAAACCAACAAACAAGATTGCTTTAAATTATGGAATCTACCTCGGGGTTATTTCAATTCTAATTGGTGTTATTCGATATGCATTAGGTATGCAATATGACCACGATATGGTATTTGGCATATTAAGTTTTATTATCATGATTGTTCTCGTTGTACTGGGAATAAAAAAATATAAAGAAGCCAATGGCGGCTTTTTAACTTTAGGTCAAGGTCTAAAAACTGGTATTGCAATTTCTCTAATTGGTGCCGTAATTGGGATTCTTTATGCAATAATATTCTTAACTTTTATCGAACCAGAATTCATGGCTACTAAATTTGAAATGGCTAGACAAAAAATGATGGAAAACCCTAACATGACGGAAGAAGTAATAGATCAATCAATTGAAATGCAGAAAAAATTCTCATCACCAGGTATGATTGCTGCGTTTGGACTACTCTGGAATCTTTTCTTGGGCTTTGTTATCTCATTAATCGCTTCAGCTATTATGCAGAAAAAAGAAAATGAATATTAAACTTTAATTAAATAAATGAACATATCAGTAGTCATCCCACTACTTAACGAAGAAGAATCTTTAATAGAATTACATGATTGGATTGCAAAAGTTATGCAATCCAATCAGTTTTTATATGAAATCATTTTTATTGATGATGGTAGTACTGACAAGTCCTGGAAAATTATTCAGGAATTATCTAAAATTAATGCTTCTGTAAAAGGAATACAGTTTCAAAAAAATTATGGCAAGTCGCAAGCATTAAATATTGGTTTTAAACAAGCTAAAGGTGATGTGGTCATTACTATGGATGCTGATTTACAAGATAGTCCTGATGAAATTCCGGAACTCTATAAAATGATCACTGATGATAATTTAGATTTGGTTTCCGGTTGGAAAAAGAAACGTTTTGATTCTAAGTTACGTAAGAATATACCTTCAAAATTATTCAACGCAGCTGCTCGTGCCACTTCTGGTTTACATTTACATGACTTTAACTGTGGTTTAAAAGCCTATAAAAAAGCTGTTATAAAAAATGTAGATGTTTATGGTGAAATGCATCGTTATATTCCTGTATTAGCTAAAAATGAAGGTTTTAATAAAATAGATGAAAAAATAGTAAAGCATCAAGCTCGAAAATATGGTGTTACTAAATTTGGAATGGATCGTTTTATAAATGGATTTTTAGATCTTATAAGCATATGGTTCTTATCTAAATTCGGTAAACGCCCTATGCATTTATTTGGTTTGTTGGGGAGTATTGTATTTTTTATCGGGTTTTGTTTTGCGCTTTATTTAGGCATTGATAAATTATTTATAAACCCTGGAGGCAGATTGTTAACCGATAGACCACAATTTTATATTTCATTAGTAAATATGATTTTAGGAACACAACTCTTTTTAGCTGGTTTTATTGGAGAACTCATTACAAGAACCAATCGAAATGAAGATAATTATAAAATAAGCGAGAAAGTGAATTTATAAGATTCATGGATGCTTTAATTACTTGAAATTAATACCTTTGCCAAATATTTGAGAAAAAGAAGATTATGGACATAAATAAGATTTTAGACAAAGCTAAAGTTTGGATTCGGCCACCGTTTGATTCGACTACTCAACAAGAAATTCAAGCACTAATTTCTGATAATCCTAATGACCTTATAGACAGGTTTTATAAAGATATGGAGTTCGGTACAGGAGGAATGCGCGGGATAATGGGAGCCGGTACAAACAGAATTAATAAATATACTCTTGGCAAAGCCACTCAAGGTTTATCAAATTATCTTAAAAAAAGTTTCCCTGATAAAGAATTAAAAGCGGCCATTGCTTATGATTGCCGTCATAATAGTAAAACTTTTGCAAAAATTGTTGCAGATGTATTTTCAGCAAATGGAATTAAAGTATATTTATTTGATGATCTTCGTCCTACACCAGAATTATCTTTTGCCGTTCGACATTTAGATTGTGATGCCGGTATTGTATTAACAGCTTCTCATAATCCCCCCGAATATAATGGATATAAAGTTTATTGGAATGATGGAGGACAAATAGTACCACCAGATGATAGTGCAATTATCAAGGAAGTAAATGCGATTGATTATTCCAATATTAATTTTGAATCTAATAAAAAATTAATTGAATATATAGGTAAAAAAGTTGACAAGGTATTTATTGAAGCGTGCGTTAAAAATGGAACTTTCAATACGCCAAATAAAGAAAAACTCAAGATTGTTTTTACCTCATTACATGGCACTTCAATTGTTTCGATACCAGATGCATTTAAAAAAGCCGGGTTTACAAATGTGCATATTGTTAAAGAACAAAAGAAACCAAATGGTGATTTTCCAACAGTTGAATCACCAAATCCTGAAGAGCCGGCTGCCTTAAAAATGGCAACTGATCTGGCAGATAAAATTGGAGCGGATATAGTAATTGGTACAGATCCTGATTGTGACAGGTTAGGTATTGCAGTACGTGACACTAACGGAAATATGAAACTCCTTAATGGAAATCAGACCATGAGTGTGATGACTAATTATTTATTAAAACAATGGTATCAAGAAGGAAAATTGAATGGAAATCAATTTATTGGCTCTACTATTGTATCAACAAATTTGGTGAAAGATATTGCTAAAAGTTATAATGTTGAGACTAAAATTGGTTTAACCGGTTTTAAATGGATTGCCAAAATGATTCGAGATTTTGATCATCAGGAATTCATAGGTGGTGGAGAAGAAAGTTTTGGTTTTATGGTAGGTGATTTTGTAAGAGATAAAGATGCTGTTACTGCAACATTGTTAGCTTGTGAAATTGCAATAGACGCAAAAAATAATGAATCAACTTTTTACAAAGAATTGTTGAATATTTATCAAAAACATAGTTTTTATAAAGAAAATTTAATTTCATTAGTAAAAAAAGGGGTTGATGGAGCAGAAGAAATTAAAAAAATGATGGTTGATTTACGTAATAATCCAGTAAAAGAAATTGATGGCTCTAAAGTTGAATTTTTATATGATTATCAAACTTCCGTTCAGCAAAATTTATTGACGGGAGAAACTACACCTATAGATATTCCAAAATCAAATGTATTAATTTATCAAACAGAAGAAGGAACACGATTAGCTGCAAGGCCAAGCGGTACAGAACCAAAAATAAAATTTTATTTTAGTGTAAATCTTCCTTTAGATGAACATGAAAATGCAGTTACGACAGAAAAACTTCTTGATCAAAAAATTGAGCGTATCATAAATGAGTTGAAACTGAATTAATGAGTCATTTTACTAATATATTAAGGTATGCAAAGCCTTATAAATTATATGCATTAGGTCATATTATATCTAATATTTTCTACGCCTTATTTGGAGCATTATCATTTGTGGCTTTGATACCCATGTTAGATATTCTTTTCAAAGATAAAAATGAAATTAAACCCATTGTAGAACCTGTATATACTGGCTTTTTAAATTTAAATAGTTTTTATAAAGATTTTATGGCATATCAAGTGCATCAATATGCAAAGGATGATGCTTCAAAAGCACTTTTGCTTGTAGTAAGTTTGATAATTATTTTATTTCTGTTAAAAAATGTTTTTGGCTATTTGGCTAATTATTTTATGGTTTTTTTGCGTAATGGCGTCTTAAGAGATCTTAGAAATGCCTTGTATAAAAAAACCATTGACCTACCGCTTGCTTATTTTTCGGAAAAAAGAAAAGGAGATATTATGGCAAGGGTTAGTGCAGATGTTCTAGATCTGCAATATTCCTTTTTATCTGTTTTAGAATTAATTGTCAGAGAACCCCTAAGCATTATTTTTACAATAATAATTATGCTGCTAATAAGCGCAAAATTAACCTTATTTGTTTTTATTTTTATTCCGGTTACTGGATTAATTATTTCAAGAATAGGGAAAAGTTTAAAACGAAAATCTGATAGAGTACAAAAAGAGCAAGGCACTTTTCTATCAACTTTAGAAGAAACATTAAGTGGATTACGGATAATAAAAGGTTTTAATGCAGAAGATAAATTCAATAAAAAATTCCAAGAATCAACTTCAAGATTTTATAATTTCTCAAATAAATTATTAAACCGCCAAAATTTAGCCTCTCCAACAAGTGAATTTTTAGGTATTTCAGTTATTGCTATTCTATTGTGGTATGGAGGTAGATTAGTATTAGTAGACGGTACTTTAGACGGTAGTTCGTTTATAACTTATATGGGCCTGGCATATAATCTTTTAATTCCTGCAAAAGCAATTTCAAGGGCAAGTTATAATATTAAAAAAGGTGGAGCTGCCGCTGAAAGAATACAAGAGATTATTGATTCTGAGAATCCGTTAAAAGATAAAGAAGGCGCAATAATCAAGGGTAGTTTTGATGCCGAAATTAAATTTGAAAATGTTTCATTTAAATATGAAGACGAAAATGTTTTAAAGGATTTTTCATTAACCATTCCCAAAGGAAAGACGATTGCACTAGTTGGACAATCTGGAAGCGGAAAATCAACTTTGGCAAATTTAGTGACTCGTTTTTATGATGTTAATGCTGGTAAAATAACAATTGATGGGCTCGATATTCGAGATTTGACTATAAAATCTCTTCGTAATCAATTAGGAATTGTTACTCAAGATGCTATTTTATTTAATGACAGCATAAAAAACAATTTACTTCTCGGAGTGAAAGATGCTAGTGACGATGAAGTTATTGAAGCCTTAAAAGTTGCAAATGCTTGGGAATTTGTTAAAGATTTACCTAATAATATCAATACGAATATTGGAGATAGTGGTAATAAATTATCCGGTGGCCAAAAACAACGTTTAAGTATTGCAAGGGCAGTTTTGAAAAATCCTCCGATTATGATTTTAGATGAGGCAACTTCGGCTTTAGATACTGAATCTGAAAGTTTAGTTCAACTAGCTTTAGAAAATATGATGAAAAATCGTACGTCTATTGTAATAGCGCATAGATTGTCTACTATTCAAAAGGCTGATGCGATTATTGTTATGCAAAAAGGAAAAATAATTGAAAAAGGAAAGCATGATGAACTGCTTGCAAAAGAGGGGATGTATAAAAAACTTGTGGATATGCAATCGCTTTCCTAAAAAGAGAAATTATGGATATTATTAAGAGTCTAGAATGGCGCTATGCCTGTAAAAAATTTGATAACACTAAACTTTTATCAGAAAATCAAATAGATATTTTAAAGAATGCCTTTCACTTAACAGCTACTTCATTCGGCCTACAGCCCATTAAATTATTAATAATTCAAAATAAAGAAATTCAACAAAATCTTGTTAAGTATTCATATGGACAAGAACAAGTTGCAAATGCTTCTCATCTATTTGTCCTTTGTATTGATGACAATATTACCTTGAAAGATATTGACAGTTACTTTGAGTTAGAAAAGGAAGTGAGAGGAGTTTCTGAAGAAATTATAAAACCATATAGAAAACAACTCAAAGATATATATAAAAATAAATCTATTAAGGATAAACAAATTTCTGCAATCAATCAAGCTTATTTAGCCCTGGGTAACCTTATGACTGTTTGTGCAATTGAGAAAATTGATGCATGTCCAATGGAAGGTTTTGATATGCAAAAATACGATGAATTTTTAGGTCTTGGCAAACAAAATCTTAAAGCTGTACTGCTACTTCCAATTGGTATTAGAGCTACAGATGATTTTATGAGTACACTTAAAAAAGTACGTAAGCCAATTAATAAAACTGTAATAAATTTTTAGATTATAAATGAAGTTAGCTATAAGAAATTTAGATCCAAAAGCATTGTGGAATAATTTTGCAGACTTAAATGCAGTTCCCAGAGCATCAAAAAAGGAAGAAAAAGTTATTGCCTTTATGGTTGATTTTGGTAAAAAATTAGGTCTCGAAACTGTGATTGATCCTGTTGGAAATGTTATTATAAAAAAGCCTGCAACAAGTGGGATGGAGAATAGAAAAACCATTGTAATGCAATCGCATTTAGATATGGTTCACCAAAAAAATAATAATACTGTTTTTGATTTTGATAACGAAGGTATTAAAATGTTGATTGATGGTGACTGGGTGAAAGCCGATGGCACTACACTGGGTGCAGATAATGGTTTAGGTGTTGCCACTATTATGAGTGTTTTAGAATCTACAAATATAGAACATCCTGCCATGGAAGCTTTATTTACTATAGATGAAGAAACGGGTATGACAGGAGCTATGGGTCTTGAAGCCGGCTACCTTAGTGGAGAAATATTATTGAATTTAGATACCGAGGATGACGATGAAATTGGTGTTGGCTGTGCAGGTGGTATAGACATTACTGCTTCTAAAAAGTATATCCCATTAAATACTGAAGAAAATGTATCTGCGTACAAAATAACGGTAAAAGGATTACAAGGAGGGCATTCTGGAATGGATATTCACAAAAATTTTGGAAATGCCAATATCATAATGAATCGAGTTCTGTATGCCTTGAAAGATATCTGTATGATTTCAGAAATTGATGGTGGTGGTTTGAGAAATGCCATACCCAGAGAGAGTAATGCTATTATTACAGTAGCAGATACGGAAATTTTAGAAGAAGTATTCTATACGATTGCTAAGGATATTATAGATGAATACAATACCATTGAAAATGATATTGAAATTTTATTGGAAGAGAGTTTTACTCCTGCTAAAGTCATCCCAAAAAATGATCAAAAAATATTGTTGGAAGCTATTTACTCCTCCCATAATGGTGTTTTTAGAATGAGTCCTGATATTGAAAACTTAGTTGAAACCTCTAACAACGTAGCACGAGTATTAGTAAAAGAAGGTGATATAGAAATTTTATGTTTAACAAGGAGCTCAGTTGAATCAGGCAAACAGAATTTAGTGAATGCTATTTCTTCAGGATATGAACTGGCCAATTTTGACATTGAACTTTCCGGTTCTTACCCCGGTTGGAAACCAAACCCTAATTCTGAAATTTTAAAAGTATTACAGCGTGTTTATGTCAATATGTTTAAAGAAGAACCAAATGTGTTGGCTTGTCATGCAGGATTAGAATGTGGAATTTTAGGAACTAACTATCCAGATATGGATATGATCTCATTTGGCCCAACAATTAGAGGAGCACATTCACCAGATGAGCGAGCAAGTATCAGCTCGACTCAAAAATATTGGAAGTTTGTATTAGAAATTTTAAAAAATATTCCAATCAAAGACTAATAAAAACCTCATTTTGCCGTTATGACATTAGCAATCAAAAGCATACAAAATGAGAATTTTAAAAAACAGCTTATTATTTTCTGTACTGATTTTATTTATTTCTTGCACAAGTTCAGATGATACTATTATTGTTGATACCAGTGCAAGTGCAAGCGATTTAGTAGGTACGTGGAAATTAACTGAAGAAAGTCAAAAAGGCACCATTAGTACAACCTTTAACAATATTCCTGTTAATGGAGATATTACTTCTACAGGTAAAAATTTAAATACCCAAATAATATTTACAGAAAATCCTAATAATTTTACGGCTAATGGAAGCTATACTGATGTTATTAAATTTTCTATCGTTGGTCAGTCAATGGCCCAACAAGAGGTCACTATCCCAATTAGTGATTTTATAAATCAAGGATCGTGGTCTTTAAATCAAGGTATATTAACTACAACGCAAAATAATGAACAACTAGATGTTAGAATAGTAGAATTAACATCTAATTCATTGATAATAGAGATTGATATTGAAGACGAGCAAGTTGATTATCAGGAATTTTCAGGAACGGTGAATACTACAATAAAAATGACTTTTACAAAACAGTAGTATTTTAAATACTTATCTAATTTTAGTCAAAAAACATTGGGGAATTTTCCCCCTTTTTATTTGTCATTAGAATTAGAGTTTGTACTTTTGGCTAAACCTAATAGTACATGAAAAACACAAAATACGTTTTCGTCACAGGAGGTGTAACTTCATCACTCGGTAAAGGAATTGTTGGTGCATCTTTAGCAAAATTATTGCAAGAAAGAGGCTATTCGGTTACTATTCAAAAATTAGATCCATATATTAATATTGATCCCGGAACGTTGAATCCTTACGAACATGGAGAGTGTTATGTAACAAATGACGGCGCCGAAACAGACTTAGATTTAGGACATTATGAACGTTTTTTAAATATCTCAACCAGTCAAGCAAATAATGTTACAACTGGTAGAATTTATCAATCTGTAATTGATAAAGAACGCCGTGGTGATTATTTAGGAAAAACGGTACAGGTCATACCCCATATTACTGATGAAATTAAACGCAGAATACAACTATTAGGTAATACTGGCGAATACGACATAATTATTACTGAAATTGGAGGAACCGTTGGTGATATTGAATCTCTCCCTTATGTAGAATCTGTACGTCAATTATTATGGGAACTTGGTGAAGAAAATGCAATTGTTGTACATCTTACTTTGATTCCTTACTTGGCTGCAGCCAGAGAGCTAAAGACCAAACCTACTCAACATTCAGTAAAAATGTTAATGCAAAGTGGTGTAAATCCTGATATATTAGTATGTCGCACAGAACATCCTATTTCTGATGATATTAAACAAAAATTAGCCTTATTCTGTAATGTAAAAAAAGAAGACGTTATAGAATCTTTAGATGCTGAAACAATTTATGACGTACCAAATTTAATGTATCATGAAGGCCTTGATACTGTAGTTCTGAATAAATTAAAATTATCTTCAGAAAATAAGCCTATATTAAATAAATGGAACGATTTTCTAAGTAGGCATAAAAACCCCAAAGAGACAGTAGAAATCGGATTGGTTGGTAAGTATGTTGAACTTCATGATGCTTATAAATCAATTGCAGAAGCTTTTATACATGCTGGTGCAGCTAATGAAGTAAGAGTAAATTTACATTGGATTCACTCTGAAGAATTAACTAAAGAAAACGTCTCTCAAAAATTAAAAGACTTGAATGGTCTTTTAGTTGCCCCCGGTTTTGGTGAAAGAGGAATTGAAGGTAAAATTGATGCCATAAAATATATTAGAGAAAACAATATTCCATTTTTAGGAGTTTGTCTTGGGATGCAAATGGCTGTTATTGAATTTGCTCGTAATGTGCTTGGATTAAAAGATGCCAACTCAACTGAAATGATGGAAGATACTAAGCATCCCGTTATTAGCTTAATGGAAGAACAAAAAAATATCACTAATATGGGTGGTACAATGCGTTTAGGTGCTTGGAAATGTTCCCTAAAGGATAATTCTATTGTTAAATCTGTTTATAAAAAAGAAATAATTGAAGAGCGTCATCGTCATCGATATGAATTTAACAATGATTATTTAGCCGACTTTGAAAAAGCAGGTATGATTGCTACCGGTGACAACCCTGAAACTGGCTTAGTAGAAATAGTAGAAATTCCTGACCATCCTTGGTTCGTGGGCGTTCAATACCACCCTGAATATAAAAGTAGGGTTTTAGATCCACATCCTTTATTTGTGGCTTTTGTACAGGCAACTTTAAAACACAAAAAATCTTTAATCTAAATTTATCTCCTTAAATTACTCCATAATTAAAATTTCTTTCAAATCTTTTCTATTAGTATAATCAGGGTCGTAATGTACAAACGCAATATTACCATTTTTACCAATAATATAGGTAGCAGGAACTGGTAAGGTGTTATTATCCTCTAAATTGTATTTTTCTACCTTATTTTTAGTATAATTATAATAGCTTTTAACGTTTTCCTTATTTATCTCAAAAGCCACTTTATATGCTTTCATAATTGTGTTATTAACATCATGAATGATTGAGAATCTTGCTTTTATGTTGTCGGAAGTTTCTTGGGTCTTTTCTGGCTTTTCCGGAGAAATAACTATTACATAATAACCTTTTTTGGTAAGTTCTTCCAAATTTTCCTGTAACGATTTTAAATGCTTTCTACAATAGGGACACCAATTTCCTCTATAAAATAATAATAGAATTTTCTTTTCTTTTAGAATATCTGATGAATTAATTAGTTTATCAAACTGATCAACTCCGCTAATAACTGGAGCCTTCTCTCCCACCATTAAGTGATCATTATCAATTTGAGAAAATACTGTTAAGGAAGATACAATGAATGCTATAAATACAAATTTTTTCATTAAAATTATTTACGTTAATAGACGCACAAAAGTGAATTGCTTACCAGATAAAGGTAAAAACAATATATTTGTATCTAATCAATATGAAATGAAAAAAATAATTCTATTTACAATTCTGATTTCATTTTTTGTATCTCACGGTCAAAGAATTAAAAATCCGACTCCACCTCCTTCAACTCCTGATCCGGTAGCTGCTTCTACTTATGATGAAGCGTTGGCGAAAAAATTGGGTGCAGATGATTATGGCATGCGTAAGTATGTAATGGCATTTTTAAAAAAGGGACCAAATAGAACATCTGATAAAGATAAAGCTGCAAAATTACAAGCTGCCCATATGGCAAATATCAGAAAGTTAGCTGAAGAAGGTAAATTAGCTCTGGCCGGACCATTTTTAGATAATGGTGAACTACGAGGTATATATATATTTAACGTGGAAACAATTAAAGAGGCAAAAAAATTAACAGAAACCGATCCTGCTATTAAGGCAGGTAGTTTAATAATGGAGTTACATCCTTGGTATGGCTCAGCAGCATTAGGATTAGTCACTAAATATCATGATAAAGTAGCTAAAGTGAAAATGTGATTTCACATCATAGTGAATTTTTTTCATCATCGCATTTTATTTTGATGAGAACCTGAAACCCCGGCTGCCTGAAGGGCAGGAAGTTCAGGTTGACGAACTATTTCAACAACTCTTTCGCCTTCAACTTTGCTTCTTCGTTACGATCTATTTTATGTTCGGGACGTGTCCATTTTGGCTTTTCACCTAAGCCTTCAAATTGAGAATCTTGAGCTTCGACTGTTTCCGGTTGCATTTTTTTGATAAATGGTTTTTGTGGATTTAGTCCTAATAATTCAAACATTTTCATATCCTCATTTACATCTGGATTTGGGGTTGTCAAGAGTTTGTCACCAGCAAAAATAGAATTGGCTCCAGCAAAGAAACACATGGCCTGCCCTTCTCTCGTCATATTCGTTCTCCCAGCACTTAATCGAACTTGTGTTTGAGGCATTACAATACGGGTTGTTGCCACCATACGGATCATTTCCCAAATAGAAACGGGCTCCTCATTTTCTAAAGGAGTCCCTTCAACCGCAACTAGAGCATTTATAGGTACCGATTCTGGTTGTGGATTTAAAGTGGCCAATGCCACTAACATTCCGGCTCTATCTTCAGGGTTTTCACCCATTCCAATGATTCCTCCACTACATACGGTTACATTCGTTTTACGAACATTGTCAATGGTATCTAAACGATCCTGATATCCTCTTGTAGAAATAACTTCCTTATAATACTCTTCAGAAGAGTCTAAATTATGATTGTAAGCATATAAACCTGCCTCTGCCAAACGATGTGCCTGATTTTCTGTGATCATGCCTAAAGTACAGCACACTTCCATATCTAATTTATTAATGGTACGTACCATTTCCAACACCTCATCGAACTCTGGTCCGTCTTTTACATTTCTCCAGGCGGCTCCCATACACACACGTGAACTGCCAGATGCTTTCGCACGCAACGCTTGTGCTTTTACCTGATTAACACTCATCAGATCATTTCCTTCAATGTCTGTATGATAACGTGCCGCTTGCGGACAATAACCACAATCCTCTGGACATCCTCCTGTTTTAATCGACAATAAAGTACTTACTTGTACAGTATTAGGGTCGTGATATTTACGATGTACCGATGCGGCATCATACAGTAATTCCATTAAGGGTTTATTGTAAATATCGAGGATTTCTTCTTTGGACCAATTGTGTTTTGCAAGGCTCATATAATCAGATTGATTTAAAAATCAAAAATAGTAAAAAGGTTTTGTGTACTAAACTAAAAAAGCTTGTTTATTTTAATACTAGTTGTCATCCTCGATCAGCTAAAAACAGAATGCCAATTCGTTCATATTTATAATGATTATCATTAAAAATACTACTTGTTTGCGCTTTAAATTTCTATAAATAAAAAATACTAATCCTTTGAAAGCAATACGGAAACTGCATTACCACCGAAACCAACAGCATTTATCAATATCTTTTTTAATTGTTTAGGTTGTTTAAGATTCTCGATAAAGGGAACGGAAACAAATTTTTGATTTTTTAACATTAAAATAGCCATTTCGATGCTCATCATACCCGAAGCCCCAAAAGTATGTCCGACTTTCCATTTATTAGAAGTAATTGCCGGTATTTCTTTTCCAAAAACTTTTTGAATTGCCTTAAGTTCTGAAATGTCACCTTTAATTGTTCCAGGTGCATGCATTACGATCACATCAATTTGATCTGGATTTAATGCTCCTATTGCCATTTTCATAGATCGCTGAAAACATCCCGCTTCAGCGGAGATAGAAATATTATGTTCTAAAATTTCAGTGGCATAACCAATTCCTTCAATGATAGCAAGGGCATTCTTTTTCTTGCCTTTTTCTAAACAGGCAATACTTGCCCCTTCCCCTAAGACCATGGTATTTTCTTTCTTCTTAAAATCTAAGGTTCGGCATGGATAAGACCCTTCGATGCTTCGGCTGTGCTCGGCACGGATTTGTTCAGGGTGATATTTCGAATAGATTTTCAAGGCTTGCATTTGGGCAATCGTAAATGCTGTTAAAGGTGCTTCACTACCCCCAACCAAAAATTTAGTAGTCATTCCAGAATTGATCCAAGCCATGCCATTTAACAAAGCATGCAAAGCCGTTGAGCAAGTAATTGAATGACTTATTTCAGGACCTCTTGTTTGCAAATCATGTGCAACCCAGGATGAAATGTTACCCAAGGTGGTAGTTGGTGAAGATAGTGTCTGAGAAATACCATTCTTTAAAAAATCCTCATGGTATTTTTCAAATAAGGCCGTTGCCCCCCTTGAAGATCCAATATTTATTCCAAAATTATCCGAGTCTTTCCATCCAGCATTTTCAACTGCTTTTCGAGAAGCATAAATTGCAAATAATACCGAATCATCTAAATTTTTATATTTTGAATCTGAATTTTTAAGCGCTTTCATTTCGGCTTTAGCAGTAGTCGAAAGTGTAGAAACAAAAATATTTTTTCCTTTAAAACTCTTTAGCTTAATATGATGATCACTATGCTGATAATTTTTCCAGGTTTCGTCTAAAGATATACCCAATGGAGAAATCGAATTGATAGCAGTTATTGAAATTGGTTCTTTCAATTTTTAATAATTTTAGCAAAAGTAACAAAAGGTAAAACAGCTAGACTAATATATCAAACAAAATTATGAATGAACATATACAGCAAAAAAGCTGGTTTCATAAAAACTGGATGTGGTTAGTACCCCTTGGAGGTTGTTTAACAATCGTTTTATTATTTGTATTTGGTATTGGCACACTTATTTTTGGTGCTTTTAATATGTTAACAAACTTAACTCCATATGAATACGCGTTAGATCAAGCAAAAAACAACTCTCAAGTTATTGAATTGTTAGGTACACCAATAGATACTGATGGCATTATGCAAGGGAATATATCTTTAGAAAATGATGAAGGCAGTGCTGATTTTAAAATACCCATTGAAGGTCCAAAGGGAAAGGCCAGCATAATAGTTAAAGCCCAAAAGAATTATGGTGAATGGATTTACGAAGAGCTATATGTTGAGATTAAAGAATCTAAAGAAAAAATTAACCTATTAGATAAATCTTTAGAAGGTATCTAGCATTTTTTCAATGGTTTGATATATTTTTTTTAACTGCTTGTCAGTTATCACAAATGGTGCTAAAATATAGATAGTATTACCAAGTGGTCTTAAGCAAACTCCATTTTCCATAAAAAAGTTAAACAGTTTATAGCGCAAATCACCATAACGTTCCATTTGTATATTTAAATCTAAAGCATAGATAATTCCGAGTTGTCTTGTTCTTGCTACTTTTGGATGTATTTTAATTTTGTTATCAAAGTCCTGATGAGATTTTACAATTCGTTCAATATCATTCTGTATTTCAATCGATTGTAACAATTCAATACATGCTAGAGCAGCTGTACAGGCAACAGGGTTTGCAGAATAGGTGTGACCATGAAAAAAGCCTTTGGCTAAATCATCACTTAAAAAGGCATTATAAACATCTTGTGTGCATGATGTTATAGCCATTGGCACTAAACCTCCAGTAATTGATTTTGCTAAACAGATAATATCTGGCAGATTGACCAAATATTCTGAAGCAAAATTTTTGCCTGTTTTACCAAAACCGGTCATTACCTCATCAGCAATAGTCAAGATCTCGTATTTTTTCGCGATTGCAAGTAATTCATCTAATAAGTGTGCATCATGCATTTTCATTGCAGCCGCACCTTGAACCAATGGTTCATAAATAAAAGAAGCAACATTTTCTTTTTCAAGCAAAGCAATGAATTGTTCCTTAACAGAATAAAAATTTTCTACGGTAGGAACAGGAATTCGATCTACATCAATAAAAAACTCTTCAAACGGCCCGTTGTAAACAGAGAGCCCGGAAACAGACATGGCTCCAAAGGTATCACCGTGAAATCCATCTTCAAATGCAATGATCTTCCCTCTTTTTTCCCCTTTATTAAAATGATATTGTAAAGACATTTTTATTGCAATATCAACTGAGGTTGATCCATTATCGCTAAAAAACAATTTCTGTTGATTGTTTGGTAAAACATTAATGAGAGCTTCAGAAAGTTTTATTGCTGGTTCATGGGTAAAACCGGCAAATACTACATGGTCTAAAGTTTTCATCTGTGCGGCAACCCTGTTTACTATATAAGCATTGCTATGGCCATACATACAGGTATACCAGGAAGCGATACCATCTATATATTCTTTACCATTTTCATCAAATAGTAAAACTCCTTTTGCACTGGATATTGCCAAATGCTCGGGATGCAGTTTATGTTGTGTAAGCGGGTGCCAAAGATGTTTTTTATCACGTTCTTGTAAAGTCATAATTTTTCTAAATTCTCTCGAAACAATTCAGCATATTCTTTGATCACATTTTGATCAAAATATGGTTCTTCATCTATTCTGCCAATTATATTAACTTTTGTCATTTTTGTGATAATTTCTTCAGTTGTTCTATGCTCATTACCACTAAAAATAATGGATATATCAAAACCATTTTCTTTTAAATAATTTACAGTCAATAAGGTATGGTTGATACTTCCTAAATAATGTCTGGAAACCACTATTACTTTATAATCTGTTTTGATAATATCTAAAATAGTCTGTTTATCGTTCAGAGGAACCAACAAACCACCTGCACCTTCAATTACCAAATCATGCTTAGTTTTCGGTGCTACAATTTTTTTGATATCAATTGAAACACCATCAATTTCAGCAGCCGCATGTGGACTCATAGGTGTCTTTAATGCATAACTATGAGGATGAAATTTCGATGTTGAATTAGATACTAATCTCTCGACTTTATCAGAGTCTGTATTTTCAAGTTCTCCTGCCTGGATAGGTTTCCAATAATCAGCATTTAAAGCTTCAGCTATAATTGCAGATGCTATGGTCTTACCAACCTCAGTAGAGCTTCCTGTAACAAATATTTTTCTTGACATAGTTTGTATCCTGAACTTGATTCAGGATCTATTTTAGTTCATCTTGGATTCCGCAACGATCCAGATAGCTATTGTGGCGGAATGGTAAAATTAATGAATAAACCTGTGAAGTAACTCTAACACCTCTGTAATTTCTTTCTCAGAATTATAACTATGTAAACAAAACCGTAAACGCTCTTGTCCTTCTGGTATTGTGGGTGCCAAAATAGCTTTTATATCAAATCCTTTTGCTTTAATTTTTTGAGCTATTGATATTACTTTTTCATTACCTACAATTACACAACAATGAATAGCAGAGTTACTATTTATAAAATGATCTTGAAGTTTATTGTTTTTAATTTCTGATTTAAAAAGTTGAATATTCTTTTGTAGCTCACTTAAGTTCTCCGCGCCGCTAGAACTAATAAGAGTTTCATATGAAGATTTAATTGTTGTTAAGGAGTGGGGCGGCAAAGCTGTCGTATAAATAAAGCTTCTGGAAAAATTGACCAAATAATTTTTTAACTCATTACTTCCAAGAACTGCAGCTCCATGGCAACCTAATGCTTTTCCAAAAGTTATTATTCTTGCAAAAACTACATCTTGTAATTCCAATCTTTGTACTTGGCCACAACCATTTTGCCCACATACACCAACAGCATGTGCTTCATCAACAATTAAAAAACAATTATTTTGTAAACAAAATTGCGCGAAAGCGTTTAAATCAGGTGAATCACCATCCATAGAAAAAACCGATTCTGTGATGATGTAGATTTCTGCTTTGTTATGTGACCCTGAAACAGGTTCAGGGTGACGCTCTGAAGTTTCGTCATGCTGAACTCGTTTCAGCATCTCACTTAAATCCTGCAAATCATTATGCTTGAATTTATACGATTTAGCATTGCCCATGTTAATTCCGTCACGAATTGAAGCATGAATATACTCATCAAATAAAACAATATCACTTCGCTGTGGTACAGATGAGAAGAAGCCAATATTCGCGTCATAACCAGAATTAAAAATTAGGGCCGCTTCACTTGCGTGGAATTTACAAAGCATCGATTCTGTTTCGGTATACAAGTCATGATTTCCAGAGAGTAATCTAGAACCTGTTGCTCCATTTTCTTTTAATTGATTGTCAACTAAATACTGATGTGAGGTGTCAAAAATTGTTTCAGATCTTGAAAAGCCTAAATAATCATTCGAAGCAAAATCTATGGTATCACTTTTCGCGCCTAGCGAACGCAAAGCTTTTTTTTCTATGCGTGCATTTAATTTGGATAGTAATCTTTTTGGAAAACTTTTCATTGATTGACAAATATAAATAATGTCTTTCATTAAAAATTAATCTACTGCCTTCTATTTGCCAATAATGGTGGTGGTTCTCCTGTAAAAGGATTCCATCTACTAATACTTTTTGCTTCCATACCCGAAGCACTAATCACTGCTCTATCACCATAACGTTCACGCATTTTATCAATAGCCAGACTTAAATTGATCTGTTTTTCATTATCTATAAACAGATTGATCTGATGTCCTCCTTCTACCAAATGACTGAATCGAACACCTACAAGACGTACTAACAAACGCCGATTGTATAAATGATTGAATAGATCTAATACTTTTGGTATAATACTACTATCTAATGAGCTATACGGAATTCGTTTTTGCTGTGTATAGGTTTGAAAATCAGAATATCGAATTTTAAATGTAATACAAGCTGTGAGTTTATTACCACGGCGTAATTGATAGGCTAAATTTTCTGCCATAGCAATGATAATACTTCTTAATTTATGAATATCGGTGGTGTCTTTATCAAAAGTACGTTCGGTAGAAATAGATTTACGTTCATGATACTGTATTACAGGTGAGTTGTCAATACCATTTGCTTTTTTCCAGATACTTAAACCATTTTTACCAAGCACTTTATGCATCAATTGCATAGGCATTTCTTGTACTGTACAAATACGTTTAATGCCCAAATCACATAAAGATTTATAGGTAACCTCTCCAACCATAGGTATTTTTCGTACAGATAAAGGTGCTAAAAAAGGTTTTTCATTTCCTTTTAAAATTCTTATTTCATTATTGGGTTTTGCCTCTCCTGTAGCTACTTTAGAAACGGTTTTATTAATTGACAAACCAAAAGAAATAGGCAAGCCCGTTTCTTTGATGATGCGTTGCCGTAATTCGGATGCTAATTGATGGCAACCAAAAAATTTATCCATCCCGGTAAGGTCTATGTAGAATTCGTCAATAGATGACTTTTCATATAGAGGAACATTATCTTTGATCACTTCGGTGACATTCTGAGAGAATTTAGTATATATTCCCGAATTACCTCTTAATACAATCGCTTCAGGACACAATTGTTTTGCCATACGCATAGGCATAGCAGAATGGATCCCAAATTTACGAGCTTCATAACTACAAGAAGCTACTACGCCACGATCTGAGGTGCCACCTATCAATACAGGCTTTCCTTTTAAACGGCTGTCTAACAAGCGCTCACAAGACACAAAAAAAGTATCTAAATCCATATGTACTATCGCTCTATTTTCTTGGATCATACAGCAATAGATTTAGTGGTATCTGCATATCTTGGGTCTTCAATAATTGCTTGTTTATACATAGAAGTAACTTCAATATTGATACAATCAAACTCTTCTAATACTTTTCCTGTAATTATATACACTCCTTTCCCTCTAAAAGGAAATCTTGCAGCAATAGGCGGAAAATGTACTGTATCTATAAAATAACCTTCACGATCTAAAAAAGTGCCAAAATACATGGCTTTTCCGTTTGATGTTTTTGTATTCTTTGTTGTAATTAAATAGCCTTCTATTACTATTATTTTATTCTTATAAGACGGCAAGTCTTTTGCTCGCAGTTTATATCGTTGCGGCTTTAACAATAACTGAAAAGGGTTACATAAAGGGAATCCTAATAGTTCAAATTCGTCAAAGGCATTTTCTAAATCACTACTTTTTAATTCTGGTGTTTCATAAGAGATACGCTCTGTTCTAAATAAGGTCATAACATGTTCTTCTGTAGGTGTTTTGCTTATTTTAAGATGTGCTTCCCATAACAATTCACGCTTATTGATAGCCGTAAATCGGAAAGCATTAATTTTAATCAAAATGGAAATTTGTTCTATAGAGATAGATACTCTATCAATAAAGTCGTCTAAACTTTTAAAAGCTCCATAACGCTCACGTTCTAAAAGTATCTTTTTAATAATATTCGATTCTAATAACCGTAAGAAAGCAAAACCTAAATAAATTGTTTTACCTGTAATAATTGTTTGACTATAGCTATGGTTGATACAAGGAGCTTCGATCTGAGCCTCATGCATTCTCGCTTCATGCACATATAATTCAACATTATAAAAACCGCCTCCATTATTTAAAGTGGCTACCATATATTCTAATGGATAATAGGCTTTTAAAAACAAACTCTGATAACTCTCTACAGCATATGAAGCTGAATGTCCTTTTGCAAAAGCATAGCCTGCAAAACTTTCTATCTGCCGCCATATATCTGCAACCATAGCATCTGGTTTACCTTGGGCTTTACAATTATCAAAAAATTGTTGTTTCACTTTTAAGAATTCTTCTCGAGAGCGAAATTTGCCCGACATACCTCTTCGTAACATATCTGCTTCTCCTAAGGTGAGTCCGCCAAAATAATGTGCTACTTTAATCACATCTTCTTGATAGACCATTACACCATAGGTTTCAGGCATAATACTTAATAATACCGGATGAGCATCTTTTCTACGTTGAGGATAACGATACCGAAGTATATATTCACGCATCATCCCAGATTTTGCTACCCCGGGACGAATTACAGAACTTGCAGCAACCAAACCCAAATAATTATCTACCTGTAGTTTTTTAAGGAGCATACGCATAGCAGGTGATTCGACATAAAAACAACCTATGGCCTTTGCATTTTTTAATAAGTATTTGATTCGTATATCTTCCTTAAATCGTTTGATATCGTGTATATCAATGGGCTCTTTTTCAGGATGGTTATACTTTACGATCTCTACAGCATCCTTTATTTTTCCTAAACCTCGCTGACTCAAAATATCAAACTTATACAGACCAATATCTTCGGCTACAACCATATCAAACTGAGTTGTTGCAAAACCTTTCGGCGGTAAAAATGTAGCACAATAATAATGAATTGGTTTTTCTGAAATTAAAATTCCCCCAGCATGGATTCCCAAGTAATTGGGAAAACCTTGAATATACTGACTATACTTCAACACCAACTGTGATAATTTATCGAGCGCATTAAAATTATATTTTTGGCGAGTCAACAGGTCCATTTCAGATTTAGGTAAGCCAAAGACTTTTCCTAATTCACGAACGGAAGCTCTAAACTTAAAGGTATTATACACTGTAATAAGCGCTGTATTTTTAAATCGTTTAAACATAAACTGAGTAATATCATCACGATCAGCCCAAGAAAAGTCGATATCAAAATCTGGTGGATTCTTACGATATAAATTGATAAATCGTTCAAAATACAGATCTAATTCTACAGGGTCTACATCAGTAATACGCAATAAATAGGCAATGATACTATTGGCACCACTGCCCCGCCCTACATAAAAATAGTCTTTGCTTCGAGCATATTTTAAAATTTTCCAATTGATTAAAAAGTAAGACACAAAACCTTTTTCCTTAATGATCTTTAATTCTTTATCTATACGCTTATAGATAGCCTTATTCGGGTTTTGATAACGATACTCTAAACCTTTATAGGTTAATTTTTCCAGCAGGCGATAATCTAAATTTTCATTATTGGTATATGATCGCTGATTATTAGGAGTAGTCTGTGAAAAATCAAAGTCTATATCACAATTGGCAAGTAATCTTTCGGTATTTTCAATCAACTCAGGATAATCAGCATAAATTATTCTTAATGTCTCCAGCGATAATAATTGGTCTGTTTCACAACCCTGCTCATTTACAGAAAGTTTACTCAATAATGTATTATTATCAATGGCACGTAATAAGCGATGCGTATTAAAACCTCTTTTGTTTTGAAAAGAAACTGTTCGTAAAACCACTAACTTATTACGTTTATGGTTCCATTTTGAGAATTTCAAATGATTTAGATCTTTGGGATTAACTCCTATATACTCATTGTCTTTTAAAGAGTAGTCTTTCCCTTTTTTATAAGGATATATGACATAAGTATTCTCAATACACTCTGGTCTTTCAGGAATCTTTAGTGTTTGATTGTGTAAAAAATTTGAGAGATAACTATTGATCTGTTGAAAACCATTATTGTTTTTAGCCAATAAGATAAATTGCTGCTGTGCCCCATTTCTAAAATCTACACCCAATACAGGTTTTATTTGGTGTTTTTTTGATAACCGTACAAAGTCTAGACATGCAGAAGTATTATTGATATCAGTCAAAGCCAATGTTTGTATCCCATTTTCTGAAGCCAAAGCAAGTAATTCTTCAGGTTTTATAGTACCGTATCGAAGACTGTAATATGTATGACAATTAATATACAAAAGGTTAGTTTTAAATTTTATGTAAAATTAACTACATTTTGTAGTTTTAATTGCTTAATTTTGTAGTAATATGAAATATATACAAACAAACATCAGGCATTTAAGAAGTCTTAAAGGTTTCTCCCAAGAGCAATTTGCAGAGGAATTAGGATGGACAAGGTCTATTGTAGGCTCTTATGAGGAAGGGCGTTCAGAACCGTCAATTGAAAGGCTCATTGACTTATCAAATTTCTTTAACCTGCCTATTGATATTTTTATAAAGAATGATTTAAGACTAGCCAAAGACACTTCTTTTATTGAAGTGGGGAATACACGTGTACTCTTCCCTATAGTAGTGAGTGACAGTAATGAAGATTTAATTGAAATTGTTCCTGTGGAAGCTTCTGCCGGGTATTTAAAAGGTTATGCTGATCCTGAATATGTTGAGCAGTTACAAAATATCAAGCTTCCTTTTTTACCAACCGGTAAACATCGAACCTTCCCTATCAAAGGAGACTCGATGCTGCCTGTAAAAGATGGTTCTTATGTTGTTGCAAAGTTTGTAGAGAATATTCGTGATGTAAAAGATGGTAGAACCTATGTTGTACTTACAAAAGAAGACGGTTTGGTTTATAAGAGAGTCTACAACCGACTTAAAGACCGACAGAGCTTACTCTTATATTCTGATAATAAAGTCTATGCGCCCTATGAGGTAAAAATGGAAAATATATTAGAATTATGGGAGTTTACTTGTTGTATCAATACACAAGAATATGATAAAGATGAATTAAAACTCAGTAGTATTGTAAATATGTTTCAGGAACTGAAGGTTGAATTGAGATCAATTAAAAATTAATTAGACGGCTCGGGCTTAAGATATTTTTCTCTCAACTCAGCCATATCTAAATATATATAGTTATTCTTTATAGGTCTATCACCTTCAGAAATAATGATATTCTCTTTTTCCATAGATAACAAATAAAAAAAACGCCCAACAAATGTTGGGCGTTTATATAATTTATGCTTGACCTGCCGGACCGAAATTCATCGGAATCGGTGGTTGTTCATAATCTTTAATTTCACCATGAGCTTTTTCAAATCTGCTTACATTTTCGGCCAATGCTTTCGTCAAACGTTTAGCATGTTGTGGCGTTAAAATAATTCTAGACTTTACCTTAGCCTTTGGTGTACCGGGCATTACATTTACAAAATCGACAACAAACTCAGAAACCGAATGATTTATAATAGCGAGGTTCGCATAGGTCCCCTCAGCAATTTTCTCATCAAGTTCAATATTTAATTGAGCTTCTTGTTTTTTATCTTTTTCTGCCATGATATATTAATTAGCTTCTATTTCTTCTTTAGAACCTACAATTAAATGGTCGTAATCACGCATTCCTGTACCAGCCGGAATTCTCTTTCCAACAATTACATTTTCTTTCAAGCCTTCTAAGTAATCAATCTTACCGCTTACTGCTGCTTGATTCAATACTTTAGTCGTCTCTTGGAAAGATGCAGCCGAGATAAACGATTTCGTCTGTAATGATGCTCTTGTAATACCTTGCAAGATTGGTTCAGCTGTAGCAGGAACCGCATCTCTAGCTTCAATCAACGCTTTATCGCTTCTACGTAAGATAGAATTTTCATCTCTCAATACACGAGCTGAGATCATTTGACCTGCTTTAATATTCTCAGAATCACCTTCGCTTACAACAACTTTCATTCCGTAAATAGCATCATTTATTTCAATAAAGTCATTTGTATGAATCAATTGACTTTCTAAGAAAATAGTATCTCCAGAATCAACAATCTTCACTTTACGCATCATTTGACGAACGACTACTTCAAAATGCTTGTCATTAATCTTAACACCTTGTAAACGATAAACTTCTTGAATTTCATTTACTAAGTATTGTTGAACTGCTGATGGGCCTTTAATATTTAAAATATCAGTAGGCGTAATAGCTCCATCAGATAAAGGCATACCGGCTTTGATAAAATCATTCTCTTGAACCAATATTTGGTTCGAAAGTTTTACCAAATACTTTTTAATATCTCCTAACTTAGATTCAACGATAATTTCACGATTTCCACGTTTAATCTTACCGAAAGAAACAACACCATCAATTTCTGAAACTACCGCAGGGTTAGAAGGATCACGAGCTTCGAATAACTCTGTTACACGTGGTAAACCACCTGTAATATCACCAGCTTTTCCAGATTTACGAGGTATTTTAACTAAAATTTTACCTGCTTCAATCTTTTCAGCATCTTCTACCATTAAGTGTGCACCAACAGGTAAACTATAAGAACGTAAGGCTTCCCCTTTCTTATTCTCAATTATTAGCGTTGGAACTACTTTTTTCGCTTTAGATTCAGAGATTACTTTCTCTTGGAAACCTGTTTGTTCATCTATTTCAACCTGATAAGTAATACCTTGATCAATATTCTCAAAAGTAACTTTACCCTCAAATTCAGAAACGATTACACCATTATATGGATCCCATTTACAAATAGTATCTCCAGCTTTAACAGTTCCTTTATTCTTTACAGAAATATATGAACCATAGGGGATGTTATTTGTACTTAGAGCAATACCTGTCTTTTTATCAAATACTTTAATTTCTGAAGTTCTAGAAATAACAATATTTGCTTTATTCCCTTCATTATCCAAGCCTTCAACAGTTCTTAAATCTTCAATTTCAACAACTCCTGCAAACTTAGCAGTTAATGAATTTTCTTCAGAAATATTACCTGCAATTCCACCAACGTGGAAGGTACGCAATGTTAACTGAGTACCTGGCTCACCAATTGACTGCGCGGCAATTACACCAACAGCTTCACCTTTTTGAACCATTTTTCTAGTCGAAAGACTATGTCCGTAACATTTCGCACAAATACCTCTATCAGATTCACATGTTAATGCTGAACGCACTTCAACAGTTTCTAAAGGAGAATCATTTATTCTTTTAACTATATCTTCTGAAATTTCCTCTCCTGCACTAATTAAAACTTCTTGTGTCAATGGGTTAACTACATCATTTAATGTAACGCGTCCAATTATTCTTTCACCAAGAGTTTCAACAATTTCTTCGTTCTTCTTTAATGGAGCAACTTCAAGACCTCTTAAAGTTCCACAATCTTTTTCGTTAATAATGACATCTTGAGAAACATCAACCAAACGACGTGTAAGGTAACCAGCATCTGCGGTTTTTAAAGCCGTATCTGCAAGACCTTTACGCGCACCGTGGGTTGATATAAAGTATTCAAGAATTGATAAGCCTTCTTTAAAGTTAGAAAGAATTGGATTTTCAATAATTTCACCACCACCTGCAGTAGATTTTTTAGGCTTCGCCATTAATCCACGCATACCTGTTAACTGACGGATTTGTTCTTTAGAACCCCTCGCACCAGAATCAAGCATCATATATACAGAGTTAAACCCTTGTTGATCTTCACGTAAACGTTTCATAGATAATTCCGTCAACTTATTATTCGTTGATCCCCAAATATCAATTACCTGATTGTAACGTTCTTTATTTGTTAACATACCCATGTTATAACTAGCCATAATTGTATCAACTTGTTTATTAGCTGAAGCAATCATACTTGTTTTTTCTTCTGGGATAATGATATCACCTAAACTAAATGATAAACCACCTCTAAAAGCAAATGTATAACCCATTCCTTTTATAGCGTCTAAAAAATCACCAGTTGTAGGAACATCTGTTGCTTTCAATATCTCTCCAATAATATCTCTTAACGATTTTTTGGTCAATACTTCATTGATATATCCAGCCGCTTGAGGTACTACTTCATTAAATAATACTCTACCAACAGTGGTTTCGATTATCTGTAAAGTTAACTCACCTTCTTCATTAAAATCATATGTTCTTACCTTAATACCGGCATTTAAATCAACTTTCTTTTCATTGAAAGCAATTGTAACTTCTTCTGGAGAATAGAATGTACTACCTTCTCCTTTTACTTTATAATCTTTAGTAGATTTACGTTCTTTTGTCATATAGTATAAACCAAGTACCATATCCTGAGAAGGAACTGTAATTGGAGATCCGTTTGCCGGATTTAAAATACTATGAGATGCCAACATTAGCAATTGAGATTCAAGAATTGCCTCTGGACCTAATGGTAAATGCACAGCCATTTGATCACCGTCAAAATCGGCATTAAATGCAGTACATACCAATGGATGTAATTGAATTGCTTTACCTTCAATTAATTTAGGTTGAAACGCTTGAATACCTAAACGGTGAAGCGTTGGAGCACGATTCAATAGTACTGGATGTCCTTTTAAAACATTCTCTAGAATATCCCAAACTACAGGCTCTCTTTTATCTATAATTTTCTTTGCGGATTTTACAGTTTTTACTATTCCTCTTTCTATTAATTTTCTAATAACAAAAGGTTTATACAATTCTGCTGCCATATCTTTTGGCAATCCACATTCAAATAATCTTAATTCTGGTCCAACAACAATAACTGAACGTGCAGAATAATCAACACGTTTACCCAATAAGTTCTGACGGAAACGTCCTTGCTTACCTTTTAATGAATCTGAAAGAGACTTTAACGGTCTGTTAGATTCGGTTTTTACAGCAGATGATTTACGTGTATTATCAAACAATGAATCTACTGATTCTTGTAGCATACGTTTTTCATTACGTAAAATAACTTCAGGAGCTTTAATCTCCATTAATCGTTTTAAACGATTGTTACGAATAATCACTCGACGATACAAATCATTTAAATCTGAAGTCGCAAAACGACCACCATCTAATGGCACTAATGGACGTAATTCTGGTGGAGTCACCGGAACTACCTTCATAATCATCCACTCTGGTTTATTTTCTCTATTTTTATTTGCATCGCGAAAAGCCTCAACAACGTTCAAACGTTTTAACGCTTCCATTTTACGTTGTTTAGAAGTCTCAGTATTTGCTTTATGTCTTAATTCAAATGATAAACTATCTAAATCAATACGAGCAAGTAGATCGATTAAACATTCGGCACCCATTTTTGCGATAAACTTATTTGGATCTGAATCATCTAAATATTGATTTTCAACAGGGAATGATTCTAGAATATCTAAATATTCCTCTTCCGTCAAGAAATCCATTTTTTGTAAAGGCTCACCTTCAGCATTTTTTGCATCTGCCGGTTGAATTACTACATAACGCTCGTAGTAAATGATCATATCTAATTTCTTAGATGGTAAACCTAAAAGGTAACCCATCTTATTTGGTAATGATCTAAAATACCAAATATGAGCTACAGGAACTACTAAGTTAATATGACCAACTCTATCTCTACGAACTTTCTTTTCAGTTACTTCAACTCCACATCGGTCGCAAATAATTCCTTTATATCTGATTCTCTTGTACTTACCACAAGCACATTCGAAATCTTTTATAGGTCCAAAAATACGCTCACAAAACAAACCATCTCTTTCTGGTTTGTGTGTACGGTAATTGATGGTTTCAGGTTTTAAAACTTCACCTTTAGATTTCTCTAAAATTGATTCTGGAGAAGCTAAACCAATTGAAATTTTATTGAATTTTTTTACAGTGTATTTTTCTCTTTGTTTTGCCATGATATTTCTGCAATCGAATTAAAATGTAAAAATGATATTGTAAAAGCAACAGACATATATCTGTTGCTTTTGTTATAATTATTCCTCTAATCTAACGTCTAAGCCAAGTCCTTTTAACTCGTGCATTAATACATTAAACGATTCTGGTAATCCTGGTTCAGGCATTGGTTCGCCTTTAACGATCGATTCGTATGTTTTAGCTCTACCCAATACATCATCGGATTTTACAGTTAAGATTTCTCTCAACGTTGCAGAAGCACCATAGGCCTCAAGAGCCCAAACTTCCATCTCACCAAATCGTTGTCCACCAAATTGTGCTTTACCACCTAACGGTTGTTGTGTAATTAATGAGTAAGGTCCAATAGAACGGGCATGCATCTTATCTTCAATCATGTGACCTAACTTGATCATATAAATAACACCCACAGTTGCCGGTTGATCAAAACGTTCACCTGTACCTCCATCATAAAGATAAGTGTGTCCAAATTCCGGTACACCAGCTTTATTGGTCAATTCTGTAATTTGATCTATAGAAGCACCATCAAAAATTGGTGTAGCATATTTCTGTCCTAAATTCTGACCTGCCCATCCAAGAACAGTTTCATAAATTTGACCGATATTCATACGCGACGGTACACCTAACGGATTCAATACAATATCAACAGGAGTTCCATCTTCTAAGAAAGGCATATCCTCTGCTCGAACAATTCGAGCAATAATACCTTTATTACCATGACGACCCGCCATTTTATCACCAACTTTTAGTTTACGTTTTTTAGCAACATAAACTTTGGCTAATTTTACAATACCTGCAGGTAATTCATCACCAACTGTAATTGTAAATTTCTCACGACGTAAAGAACCTTGTAAATCACTTACCTTAATTTTGTAATTGTGAACCAATTCACTAATTAAGCCATTGATAGATTTATCAGTAGTCCAAATACCTTTTGTTAGGTGCTCGAAGTCATTCACAGCATTTAACATTTTCAAGGTATATTTTTTACCTTTAGGTAAAATTTCTTCTCCTAAATCATTCAATACACCTTGAGCAGTTTTACCATTTACCAATGTAAATAACTTATCGATCAAACGATCTCTAAGTTTATCAAACTTAACTGTGAAATCAGCTTCTAATCTAGCTAATTCTTCTTTATCGTGACTTCTCTTAGCCTTATCCTTAATTGTACGTTGGAATAATTTTTTATCTATAACTACTCCTCTTAAAGATGGAGACGCCTTTAATGATGCATCTTTTACATCACCGGCATTATCCCCAAAAATAGCACGTAATAATTTTTCTTCCGGAGTAGGGTCTGATTCACCTTTTGGAGTAATTTTTCCAATAAGAATATCTCCAGGTTTTACTTCAGCACCGATACGAATCATTCCATTCTCATCGAGATCTTTAGTAGCTTCTTCAGAAACATTTGGTATATCTGCAGTTAATTCTTCAGCTCCTAACTTAGTATCTCTTACATCCAATGAATATTCATCAATATGAATTGAGGTAAATATATCTTCTCTTACTACTTTTTCAGAAATTACAATTGCATCTTCAAAGTTATAACCTTTCCAAGGCATAAAAGCTACCTTCATGTTTATACCTAAAGCTAATTCGCCTTTTTCAGTTGCATAACCCTCGCATAAAACCTGACCTTTTTTTACTTTATCTCCTTTTTGAACAATTGGATGTAAATTAATTGATGTGCCTTGATTTGTTTTTCTAAACTTAATCAAGTTATAGGTTTTACTATCTTCATCAAAACTTACTAAAGTTTGATCTTTTGTACGATTATATTTAATTGTAATATGATCAGAATCAACATACTCTACAACACCATCACCTTCAGCATTTATCAATATCCTTGAATCTGTTGCCACTCTGCGTTCTAGACCAGTACCCACAATTGGAGACTCAGGTCTCATTAATGGTACAGCTTGACGCATCATATTAGATCCCATCAAAGCTCTATTCGCATCATCATGTTCTAAGAAAGGAATTAACGAAGCCGATATTGAAGAAATTTGATTTGGAGATACATCCATATAATTAACTTCTTCAGGTGCTACCAAAGGAAAATCACCTTCCGCACGTGCAACTACTTTATCTAAAGTAATCTTACCTGAAGCATCTAAATCTAAATTAGATTGGGCAATTTTTTTACCTTCCTCCTCCTCGGCACTTAAATAAATAGGTTCTTTACTTACATCAACTTTTCCGTTTATAGATTCTCGATATGGAGTTTCAATAAATCCTAGATTATTAACTTTAGCATATACTGCCAATGAAGATATCAAACCAATATTCGGGCCTTCAGGAGTTTCAATTGGACATAAACGTCCATAATGTGTATAGTGAACATCACGAACTTCAAATCCTGCTCTTTCTCTAGATAAACCTCCAGGTCCTAAGGCAGACAATCTACGTTTATGGGTTATCTCTGCTAATGGATTTGTCTGATCCATAAATTGAGATAGCTGATTGGTACCAAAAAATGAATTAATTACTGAAGATAATGTCTTAGCATTTATCAAATCAATTGGTGTAAACACCTCATTATCACGAACATTCATACGTTCACGAATAGTTCGAGCCATACGTGAAAGACCAACTCCAAACTGACTGGCTAGCTGTTCTCCAACAGTTCTAACACGACGATTTGATAAGTGATCAATATCATCAACCTCAGCTTTAGAATTAACTAATTTAATTAAGTTTTTGATGATCGTAATAATATCTTCTTTTGTTAAAACTCTTTGATTAATATCAACATTAAGTTCTAACTTTTTATTCATTCTATAACGTCCAACTTCTCCTAGGTTGTAACGTTGTTCTGAAAAGAATAACTTATTTATAATTCCTTTTGCAGTTTCATAATCTGGCGGTTCAGCATTACGAAGTTGACGATAAATATGTTCAACAGCTTCTTTTTCTGAATTTGTAGGATCTTTCTGCAACGTATTATGAATGATTGCATAATCACCCATATTATTATCTTCTTTATGTAAAAGAATTGTTTTTGTACCGGCTTCAATTATTTCATCGATATGTTCTTTTTCAAGAATAGTATCTCTATCTAAAACAATTTCATTTCGTTCAATAGAAACTACTTCACCAGTATCTTCATCAACAAAATCTTCATGCCAAGTTTTTAAAACTCTTGCAGCCAATTTGCGGCCAAGTATTTTCTTGAGTCCACTTTTTGAAACTTTAATTTCGTCAGCAAGATCAAATATTTCAAGAATATCTTTATCTCTTTCAAAACCAATAGCTCTAAATAATGTTGTAACAGGTAATTTTTTCTTTCTATCAATATAAGCATACATTACTTGATTGATATCAGTTGCAAACTCTATCCAAGATCCTTTAAAAGGAATAACTCGAGCAGAATATAGTTTTGTTCCATTTGCATGGAATGACTGACCAAAGAAAACTCCAGGCGAACGGTGTAATTGTGAAACAACTACTCTTTCTGCGCCATTAATTACAAAAGTACCACTATGTGTCATATAAGGTATAGTACCTAAATAGACATCTTGTACAATTGTTTCAAAGTCCTCGTGT